>Ga0070664_100000105_pt1 | contig 54445 bp, 51 predicted proteins | sample KBSC73metaG_FD_65863 | JGI IMG/M metagenome (GOLD analysis project Ga0070664, IMG submission 65863) | Corn rhizosphere microbial communities from Kellogg Biological Station, Michigan, USA - KBS C7-3 metaG | ecosystem: Host-associated > Plants > Roots > Rhizosphere > Soil ... | reverse complement strand
CCTCGGGGCGCGAACGCTTCCGAGGAGCGGCCAGCGTGTCGTCCGGGTCCAAGTATCCGTCGGTGCAGGGCTCGATGCTGTCCGGGCGCAGTCATTGCGTGCGTCTGTCCCCGTGCGCGCACCGCATGCACCCGGCCGGGAACCTTGCCGCCACCCGAGGGGGATGGCTCGACCCTTGCTGAAGCACCCCCGGGGCGCGAGTTCGGAGGTCACCGGGAATGCACCAGGGCCGGCGGATCGAGGTGGTCGGAACGGTCCAGGGCGTGGGATTCCGTCCCTGGGTGTACCGGGTCGCCACCCAGCTGGGGATCCGCGGGCAGGTGCGCAACGACGTGGGTGGGGTGACGGTGGAGGCCTTCGGCGAGCCGTCCGCCCTGGACGGGCTGGTCCGGAGGCTCCGGTCGGATCATCCGCCCGCCGCGGAGATCCGCTCCCTCCGCTGGACCGAGATTCCTCCCCGCGAGGCGGAGGAGTTCGTGATTGCGCCCAGCGTGCCCGGCACCGAGCGCCGGGTGTCGATCCCGGCCGACCTCGCCACCTGCGCGGCATGCATCGAGGAGATCTTCGATCCCTCGAATCGCCGTTACCGTTACCCCTTCACCAACTGCACGGACTGCGGTCCCCGCTTCAGCATCGCCCTCGACGCGCCGTACGACCGTCCGGTCACCTCCATGGCGGGCTTCGTCATGTGCGCGGCCTGTCAGCGCGAGTACGACGAACCCCGCGACCGGCGCTTCCACGCACAGCCCAACGCCTGCCCGCGCTGCGGCCCCCGGCTCCAGCTCCTCGACTCCCAGGGGCGGGATCTCGCCTCGGCAGATCCGCTCCGCGAGGCGGCTGCGGCACTCCGGGCGGGGAACGTCGTGGCGGTGAAGGGGCTCGGCGGCTACCACCTCGCCTGCGACGCGACCTCTCCGGAGGCGGTCCAGCTGCTCCGCGATCGCAAACGTCGCGACGCCAAGCCGTTCGCGCTGATGGTCCGCGACCTTCGAGACGCGCGCAAGCTGGCCACGGTGTCCGAGACGGAGGCGACGCTGCTCCAGTCCGTGGAGCGGCCCATCGTGCTCCTTCCCCGCAAGCGGATGTGCCGGTTGGTGGCGGCGGAGGTCGCGCCGGAGAACCCGCTGGTCGGGGTGATGCTCGCCTATACCCCGCTCCATCACCTGCTCCTGGCGGAGGTCGAACGCCCGCTGGTCATGACCTCGGGCAACCTCTCCGACGAGCCGATCGTCTACGAGGATGCAGAGGCGGTGAGCCGGCTTCGGGACGTCGCCGATCTCTTCCTCACCCACGACCGGCCCATCGTCACCCGTTGCGACGACTCGGTGACCCGGGTCGTGGGCGGGGGCCCGATGCTGCTCCGGCGCTCGCGCGGGTACGTGCCGCGTCCCATTTCCCTGGCCCGTCCCGTTGCCCGGCCAGTCCTGGCCTGCGGGGCCCAGCTCAAGAATACCTTCTGCCTCGCAGCGGGAGACCTGGCGGTCCTCGGGCCACACGTGGGCGACCTCGACCGGCTGGAGGTGCACCGCTCCTACGAGGAGTCCATCGAGCGGATGCAGCGGTTCCTGGGCTGCAAGCCGGAGGTCATCGCCTACGACCTCCACCCGGACTATGCCTCCAGCCGCTACGCCCTGGACCGGCCCGAGCCGGTGAAGGTGGCCGTGCAGCATCACCACGCTCACGTGGCGAGCGCCATGGCAGAGCACGGTCTCGACGGCCCGGTGATCGGCCTGGCATTCGACGGAGCGGGCTACGGGACCGACGGTACCTCGTGGGGAGGAGAGGTGCTCCTGGCCTCCGCCGCGAGCTTTCAGCGGTGCGCCACCCTGCGTCCAGTGGCGCTCGCCGGCGGTGAGCGAGCCATCCGCGAGCCGTGGCGCATCGGGCTTGCCCTCCTCCTCGACGCATACGATGGCAACCCCCCCGGCTTCTGGAGCTTCCCGGCCATTCCTCCGGAGCGCGCCGCGCTGGTGCGACAGGCCCTGACCCGCGGCATCAACGCGCCCAGGGCGCACGGGATGGGGCGTCTGTTCGACGGCCTCGGGGCGCTGGTGCTCGGGCGGGGGAAGTCGCGGTTCGAGGGAGAGGTGGCCCTGGCGTGGAATCTCGCCGCCGACCCGGTGGCGCACGGGAGCTACCCCTTCGCGATCGACACCCGCAGCTCGCCGCTCGAGCTGGACCTGCGGCCGACGGTGCGGGCCATCGTCGAGGAGCATCTGCGAGGGGTGCCAGCATCGACGATCTCGGCGAAGTTCCACGACACGCTGGCGCAGGCCACCGCCACGCTGGTCGGACTGGTGCGCGACCGGGTTGGCGAGTTCCCGGTGGTTCTCACCGGCGGTTGCTTCCAGAACGCGCGGCTCGCCGAGAGCCTGACCGCGGCGCTGGAGCCCGACTTCCAGGTTCATCTCCCACGAAGGGTTCCGCCCGGCGACGGAGGAATTGCCCTGGGGCAGGTGGTGGTCGCCGACGCCACCACCCGGGACTGAGGAGCGAACCATGTGTCTCGGCGTTCCGGGCAAGGTGGTCCAGGTCGAGGGGCTGGTGGCCACGGTCGACTTCTGGGGACTCCGGAAGCAGATCCGGCTCGACGTCGTCGATGCCCCGGTCGCACCGGGTGACTACGTGCTCAACCACGTGGGATTCGCCATCCGCCGCATCCCCGCCAGCGAGGCGGAGGACACCCTGGCGCTCTACGCCGAGCTGCTCGCCAGGGAAGTTCCGGGGGACCTGATGGCCGACGACGTGCGGGGTGAGCTCGCCGCCACCGGCCGGAGCGAGCGATGAGCAGCGTTGCCGATGCGACGCAGCTCAAGTTTCGCGACCCGGCCGCGGCCCGGGCGCTGGGAGCCGCGATCGACAAGGTGACCCGGGAGATCGGCCGGGATCCGGTCTCGGTGATGCACGTGTGCGGCAGCCACGAGCAGGCCATCGCCCGTTTCGGGCTGCGCGCTGCCTTTCCGCCGGCGCTGGAGGTCATCATGGGCCCCGGCTGTCCGGTGTGCATCACCGACGTGCCCGAGGTCGACGAGGGCGTGGCCCTGGCCCGCCAGGGAGTGCGCCTGGCCACCTACGGAGACATGCTCCGGGTCCCGGGGTCCGCCGGCTCGCTGGCCGACGCCCGCGCCGCCGGGGCGAAGGTGGAGGTGGTGTACGGGATCTCCGAGGCGGTGGAGCTCGCGCGCCAGACGGACGAGGAGGTGGTGTTCTTTGCCACTGGCTTCGAGACCACCGCGGTGGCGACCGCCGCGGAGATCCTCCGCGGACCTCCGCGAAACTTCTCCGTCCTCTCTGCCCACAAGTACATCCCCCCGGTGATGGAGATCGTAGCCGAGATGCCGGGGAGCCGGGTGGAGGGCTTCCTCGCGGCCGGGCACGCGGCGACCATCACCGGGTGGGCCGTCTTCGAGCCCTTCGTCGAGCGGCACCATCTCCCGGTGGTGGTGGCTGGGTTCGAGCCGCTGGATATCCTCGCCGGGCTGCTCCGGCTGGTGGAGCTGATCCGCGATCGCACTCCCCGGGTGGAGAACCTCTATCCCCGCTGCGTGACCCGGGAGGGCAACCTCGCCGCTCAGGAGCAGCTGTGGAAGGTGTTCCGTCCTCTGGGAGGCAGGTGGCGGGGCATCGCCCATGTACCGAACGGCAATCTCCGGCTCCAGGACCGGTGGTCGGACCTCGACGCGCGGCGCCGGTTCCAGATCGACGTCAAGGCGCTCTGGGACTTCGCCCCGCCCTCGCTGCTCCAGCAGTGCATCTGCGGAGAGATCATGTCCGGGAGGGAGTCACCGATCTCCTGTGCCCTCTTCGGGAAGGAGTGCCAGCCCGAGACGCCCGTCGGTGCGTGCATGGTCTCGACCGAGGGCACCTGCCGGATCTGGCACCAGTACGGCGGCCACCCCCAGCTCGGCCGGGTGGCAGCGGGGGCGGTGCGATGAAGACGACGCTTCCGCTGGGGACGACGGTGAGCCTGAAGCACGGAGCCGGCGGCCGGGCGATGCGGGCGCTGATCGAGCAGCTCTTCGCCGAAGGTGCGCGGCAGCCGCCGGGATCGGTCGGCCTCGCCGAGATGGACGACGGCGCCGCCTTCCCGCTGCACGATGGCTGGCTGGTGCTCACCACCGATTCCCACGTGGTCTCCCCGCGCTTCTTCCCCGGCGGCGACGTGGGCCGGCTGTCCATCTCCGGCACGGTGAACGATCTGGCGATGATGGGCGCCACCGAGGTCCTGGGCCTGACCTGCGCGGTGGTGATCGAGGACGGGTTCCCCATCCCCGAGCTGGAGCGGATCCATGCCTCGATGCGCGACACCTCGCGCGAGGCGGACGCGCCGATCGTCACCGGCGACACCAAGGTCATGGGCCGCGGCGAGCTGGACGGGCTGGTGATCAACACCACCGGGGTGGGACTGACCGCGCACCTGGTCCGCGACAGCGGGCTGCGGCCCGGAGATCGAATCGTGGTGACCGGGACCTTGGGAGACCACGGGTTCGCCGTGCTCGCCGCCCGTCAGAAGCTGGAGCTCGAGGGAAACCTTCGCTCCGACGTGGCGCCTCTGAACGGGCTCGTTCGCCAGGTGCTCCGGGCGGCGGGAGAGGGGGTGGTGGCGATGAAGGACCCCACCCGGGGCGGCCTGGCCAGCGCGCTTCACGAGATGGCGGAGAAGAGCGGAGTGGGCGTGCTGCTGGAGGAGCAGGCGGTACCGCTCTCCGAAGAGGTCCGGGCTGCCTCGGAGATCCTGGGCATCGACCCGCTGCACGTGGCCAACGAGGGCAAGGCGGTCCTGGGCGTCCGTCCGGAGGCGCTGGACCGGGTGATGGCCGCGCTGGATGTGCACCCGCTGGGCCGGAGAGCAGCGGTGGTCGGTACCTGCATCGCCGAGCACCGGGGACGCATCGTCCTCGACACCGGCCTGGGCCGCAGGCTCCTCGCCGAGCCCGAGGGCGAGCCGATGCCGCGGATCTGCTGATGGCCTCCGCCAGCCACATCCGCACCGAGGTGGAGAAGGGAGTGGGAATCCTCACCATCGACCGGCGGCAGCGCTTCAATTCCCTGGACATCTCCACTGCCCGCGATCTCCGAAAGGCCGGGCTCCAGCTGGCCAGAGATCCCGCCGTTCGGGTGGTGGTTCTCCGTGGGGTGCCGGGCGTCTTCTGTAGCGGCGCGGACCTCAAGTACATCCGGGCCGGCGGCGACCCGGCGGAGCTCGCCTATCTCACCCCCGGCGCTCGTCCGGTCCCGCTGGGGCCGGGAGAGATCTTCAAGCAGATCCTCGAGTACCTCCACGCCACCATTTCCGAGATCCGCCGCGCGCCCAAGCCCTTCATCGCCGCGGTGGACGGAGCCTGCGCGGCCGGCGGGCTGGGGTTGGCGATGGCCTGTGACCTGGTCTTCGGCTCCGAGCGGGCCACCTTCGAGTGGGCCTACGCCAAGACCGGCCTCTCCGGCGCCGAGAGCTCGACGTTCTTCGTTCCTCGGCTGGTGGGCCTTCGCTTCGCGGCGGAGATGCTCCTGCTCAATCCGCGCCTCGACGCCGCCGCCGCCCGGAGCGCGGGCCTGGTGAATGGGGTGCTCTCCGTGGCGGGCTTCGACACCGAGGTGGAGGCGGTGGCCCACCGCATCGCGTCCGGCCCCACGGCCGCGTACGCCGCGGCCAAGCAGCTCTTCAACGAGGCGGTGGGGATCGACCGTCTCGACCATCACCTCGACCGCGAGCTGGAGGCGCTGGTCCGCAGCGCCGACTCGCCCGAGTTCGCCGAAGGAGTGGACGCGTTCTTCGCCCGTCGCCCGCCGCGCTTCACCGCCCTCCCCTGAGACCCGCTCCGAGACCGGGGGCCACACCAGCAGTCCCGGAGGCCGCGCAGGCCTTGCGGGGGGCCAGCGTCGCGGCGCAGGCCTTGCCCACCTTCGGCTGGGCCCTCCTCGACGGCAACAAGGCTTATGTCTTGCACGCCTCGCATCAGCCGCGGCGTCGGTCCTCCACCCGTGTGAGCTGCTGGCCGCACGTCCGAGACGGAGGTTGTCATGGGGAGTCGCGAAGGATGGCTGGCCGGAGAGCTCCGCCGCCGCGGCATCAGTCGCCGCGAGCTGCTCTTCTTCTGTGCCGGGGTGGCAGGGACGTTCGGGTTACCGGCGTCCGCAGCCTCGCAGATCGCCACTGCCCTCACCCGGGCGAAGAAGCCGATCCTGGTGTGGCTCGAGTTCCAGGACTGCGCCGGGAACACCGAGTCGTTCCTCCGGTCCAGCGCCCCGTCGGTCGGCGAGGTGGTCCTCGACCTCCTCAGCGTCGACTACCACGAGACCATCATGGCCGCGGCGGGCCTGCAGGCCGAGGAGGCCCTGAACGGAGTGGTGAAGAACGCTCCGGGTCAGTTCATCGCCATCGTCGAGGGCAGCATTCCCACCGGTGCCGACGGCGCCTACTGCACCATCGGCGGGCGCTCGGCCCTGGACATCGCCCGTGAGGTCTGCGGCAAGGCCGCGGCCACCATCGCCGTCGGGACCTGCGCCACCTATGGCGGGCTTCCCGCCGCGGCGCCCAACCCCACCGGAGCGCTCGGCGTCGCCGACGCCGTCCCCGGCGTGAAGAACCTGATCAACCTCTCGGCGTGCCCGGCCAATGCGGCGAACATCGCCGCGCTGCTCGTCTACCACCTGACCTACAAGCGGTGGCCGCCGCTGGACGGCTTCCGCCGACCGCTGTTCGCCTACGGGAAGACCATCCACGACAACTGCGAGCGGCGGGCTCACTTCGACGCCGGACAGTACGTCGAGAGCTGGGGCGACGATGCCCACCGTTCCGGGGCGTGCCTCTACAAGATGGGCTGCAAGGGCCCGGTCACCTACCAGAACTGCCCCACCGTCCGCTGGAACGACGGGACGAACTGGCCGATCGGGTGCGGCCACCCGTGCATCGGGTGCGCCGAGCCCGACTTCTGGGACCGGATGACGCCCTTCTACAAGCACTTGCCGGACGTCCCCGGGTTCCAGGCCGCTTCGAGCGTGGACACCGTGGGCGCCTGGCTCACCGTGGGGGCCGCGGCGGCCTTCGCCGGACACGGCGTGCTCAAGGGCATCCAGAACAGCCGGGGAAAGCCCGAGGAAAGTGCCGGTCCGCCTGGTGATCGGGGCCCGACCGGTAGCGCAGGGGGCCAGCCATGAGCCACGTGGTGGTGGATCCGGTCACCCGGATCGAAGGACATCTCAGGATCGAGGCAGAGGTCGACGGCGGTCAGGTCCAGGACGCCTGGTCGTCGAGCACGATGTTCAGAGGCATCGAGCTGATCCTCAAAGGTCGCGATCCACGCGACGCCTGGGCTTTCACCCAGCGCATCTGCGGTGTGTGCACGACGGTGCACGCCATCGCCTCGGTGCGGTCCGTGGAGAACGCGATCGGGGCCAAGCCTCCGCCCAATGCCCGGGTGCTGCGAAACCTCATCATGGCCTCGCAATGCATCCAGGATCACGTCATCCACTTCTACCACCTCCATGCGCTGGACTGGGTGGACGTGGTCTCGGCACTGAAGGCGGATCCGGAGAAGACCTCGGCGCTGGCTCAGTCCATTTCCGACTGGCCGCTGTCCAGCACCAAGTACTTCGCCGGGGTGAAGGGGCGGCTGAAGGACTTCGTGGATCGCGGCCAGCTCGGCCCCTTCGCCAACGCCTACTGGGGCCACCCGGCCTACAAGCTCCCGCCGGAGGCCAACCTCCTGGCCGTGGCTCACTACCTCGAGGCGCTGGACTGGCAGCGGGACTTCATCCGGATGCACGCCATCCTGGGAGGCAAGAATCCGCATCTCCAGTCGTTCCTGGTGGGCGGGATGGCCACGCCGGTGGACCCGGACCGACAGGCCTCGATCAACATGGGGTCGGTGGCCAGGATGAAGGAGCTGACCGCCCGGGCCAGGGAGTTCGTGACCAAGGTCTATCTCCCGGACGTCCTGGCAGTGGCCAGCTTCTACAAGGACTGGGCAGGGGTGGGGGGCGGAGTCGGGAACTACATGGTCTACGGTGAGTACCCCGAGACCGACGACGACAAGCCACCCCTCTTCCTGCCCTCCGGGGTCATCCGGAACAAGAATCTGGGCAAGGTCGAGCCGCTCGATCCGGCGAAGATCACCGAGTCGGTCAAGCACAGCTGGTACGAGGACGGGGCGACACCGCTCCATCCTCGAGACGGCGAGACCCGTCCCAGGTACACCGGGCCCAAGCCCCCGTACGAGCGCCTGGAGACGGCGGCCAAGTACAGCTGGCTGAAGTCCCCGCGCTACGACGGCGAGCCGATGGAGGTCGGACCGCTGTCCCGGATGCTGGTCGCGTACGGCTCGGGGCACAAGCGGGTCCAGGAGCTGGTGGGCACGGCGCTGAAGTCGCTGGGCGTCGGTCCGGAGGCCCTCTTCTCCACGCTGGGGCGGATCGCCGCGCGCTGCGTGGAGACCGTCCTCCTGGCCGAGAAGATCGACTCCTGGGTCGACGCTCTGGCGGCGAACATGGACAAGGGCGACCTCCGGATCCACGACACGGGGAAGTGGGATCCCTCCGCCTGGCCGAAGGAGGCCTACGGGGCCGGATTCCACGAGGCACCCCGGGGCGCGCTGGGCCACTGGGTGCACATCAAGAACGGGGTCATCGCGAACTATCAGTGCATCGTCCCCAGCACCTGGAACGCCGGGCCACGCGACGGTTCGGAGAAGCGCGGGCCTTACGAGGCGGCGTTGCTGAAGACCCCGGTGGCCGACCCCAAGCAGCCGCTGGAGATCCTCCGCACCGTCCACTCCTTCGATCCCTGCATGGCCTGCGGCGTCCACGTGGTGGACGTGCAGCGACGGGAGCTGGCACGGGTGAGGACGGCATGAGAGCGATCGCCGCACACCCCCCGGAGGAGATCGTCCATCCGGCGGCGAGAGGGATGCGGGTCCGCGTCTACGTCTGGGACCTGGTGGTGCGGAACACCCACTGGGTCATCGCGCTGGCGATGGGCATCCTCATCGCCACCGGCCTGTACATCGGCCACCCCTTCGGCTTCCCCGGCGTGACGGCCAGTCCGCACTTCCTGATGGGCTGGGTGCGGGTGGTGCACTTCTATGCCGCCATCTTCTTCACCCTGGCGGTGGTGGTCCGGATCGTCTGGTTCTTCACCTCGCCGGTGCTCTACGCCCGCTGGAAGCAGTTCATTCCCGTGCAGGGGTACCGCCGGCGCGAGCTGCTCACCGCGATCAAGTTCTACTCCTTCTTCCGTGCTCGGCCCCCCGACGTGATCGGTCACAACCCGCTGGCCGGCCTCTCTTACGCGGCGGTCTTCATCCTCTACCTGCTGATGATCACCTCCGGGCTGGCGATGTATGCCGGGAGCAAGGTCCCCGGCGAGTACATGAAGATGTTCGACTTCCTGATCCCGATCTACGGAGGACTCCAGACTGCACGTTTCATCCACCACCTGGTGATGTGGGTGCTGATCCTCTTCGTCACCTTGCACGTCTACGCCAATGCGCTCACCTCGGCGCTGGAGGAGAACGGGGAGGTGGACTCCATCTTCTCCGGCTACAAGTTCGTCCACCGCGAGGACGTGGAGAAGGAGCTGGCCGACGAGGCGAACGAGCCCCGGAGGAAGCGGCGTGCCTGACCCGCTCCTGGTTCTCGGATTGGGGAACCCCCTCTGTCACGACGACGGGGTGGGGGTGATGGCGGTCACGCGAGTTCTCCAGGACTGGAGTCCCGGCCCCCGGATGAGGGTGATGGAGGGAGGGACGCTGGGGCTGTGGCTGCTGCCCCTCCTCGAGTCGTACCGCACGGTGCTCCTGGTGGACGCCATCCGCGCCGAGGGGAAACCGGGAACGCTGGTTCGGATCGACGGAGAGGAGGTGGCGCGCGCCGCGGCTCACCGTCTGTCGGTGCATCAGGTCGGGGTGGGAGATCTGATGGATGCGGCCCAGCTCCGCGGCACGCTGCCGCCGAGGCTCCACCTGCTGGGAGTCGTCCCCGAGTCGGTGTCCCTCGGTCTGGGCCTGTCCCCGAGCGTGGAGCAGGCCCTGCCCCTGCTGGTCCAGCGGGTCGTGGATACCTGTTCCGACCTGGGACATCCGCTGCAGCCGAGGGTGGGCGATGAGAGCGTGGTGGGCACTGACGATGGCCTCTGCCGCGTGCTGGGCATGCCTGTCGCGGTGCGCTGAGGACAGCGCGAGCTCCGGAGTGCCGGTGGAGCGGCTTCGGGCGGCGGCGGTGCGCGCCCGGGGCGCGCAGCTGTACCGGGAGAACTGCGTCCTCTGTCACGGAGAGAACGCCGACGGCCGCGGCGCGCGCAGCATGGGGCTGGACCGCAAGCCGGCGAACTTCACCGACCCGGTCTGGAGCCGGCCCGACGGGGCCGCCAGGGTCTACCAGGCCATCACCCATGGAGTCCCCGGAACGGCGATGCCCGGCTGGGGCGCCGTCTTCAGCGACGACGACCGCTGGGCGCTGGTGGCCTTCATCACCTCGGTGAGTCAGCGGGAAGCGGCAGCCGGCCCGGCACCGTCCACCGCCCGCGACCGGTGAGCAATGCCAGGGTTGGCCGCGACTCCCGCATTCCTTGCGCGCCCTCCCCTTCCGGAGTGACGTTCCGGGCCCGAGGTCACGGGGATGACGCCGAGTGGCTCCTCGAACGCTGCGCTCGGCCGAGATCTGCTGGCCCGAAGACTGCAATGACGCCGCAGGTCCGCGATCGCCCGAGCGGATGGAGGCATGCCACAGTCTCGTCCCCGGCGGGCTCGCGGGAGCGCAGCATGGAGAGCGGTGACATCGCATCGGCCGGAGGACTGCAGGGCGCTCTCCAGGAACGACGCGGGCCCCTCTTCCGGATCGCCCTGGATCGGCTGGCGCGCTGGCTGCCGAAGAATCCGCGCGTCGAGGCAGTGACCACCACGGTCGATCTCGATCTTCCAACGGAGCGTGCCTGGGAGGCGCTCCGCTTCTACGAGGACATCCCGGCCCGCCCCTCGGCGATTCTCCGACTCGTCTTGCCGACCCCGCGCCGATCGGAAGGCCAGAAGGCTCAACCCGGAGCGCTGATCCGATGCACGTACGACGGCGGGGCCCTGGTGAAGCGAATCACCATCGCCGATCGGCCCTCTCTTCTCCGCTTCGAGGTGCTGGAACAGCGACTGGGCATCGAGAACTGCCTCTCGCTTGGCGAGGGCTCCTACGAGATCCGTGTGCACGGAACGGGCAGTACGGTGCTGCTCACCACCGCGTACCGCGGGCATCTGCGCCCGCGCTTCCTGTGGCGTCCCCTGGAGCGCGCCCTGGCGCATGCCGTTCACCGCCACATTCTCGGTGGAATCGAAGATCGTCCGGACAGGTAGCGAGACCGAGAGACTTGGAGGACCATGTTGCTCATGCCTCCGCCCTGGCTACTCCGCTGTTCCATCGCACTGGTGTGGCTGTACGAGGGGCTGTGGTGCAAGCTCCTCGGACGGATGCCGTCCCAGCAGCGCGTGGTCGAGGCAGTTCCCTTCCTCGGACCGGCCTGGGCACCCCGCTTCCTCAAGGCCCTGGGCCTCGTCGAATGTGCGCTGGCGTTCTGGGTCCTCTCCGGCTGGGAGCCGGTCTGGGCCGCGGCGACGCAGACCGCGCTGCTCGTGGCGATGAACGCGAACGGACTGATCTTCGCGCGCCGACTCATCCACGATCCGGCCGGGATGGTGGTGAAGAACGCCGCGCTCATCGTGCTCATGTGGGTCGCCGCGGCGCAGGGAAGTCGCTGATCTTGCGGCCGCAATCCGGGGAAACCGCGTGGGCCGCGGGTCGGTTCGACCGGCGGGCCGGGCCCCGGCGGATTCTCTTCGGGCACATGTACGAGGACCCGGGCATCGAGCTCCGCGCCTTTCCTCCCCGCTCCCGGGTGTTCTGCATCGCATCCGCCGGAGACATGGCCCTGGAGCTTTCCCGCAGTCATACGGTCACCGCCGTGGACATCAACCCGGTGCAGCTGGCCTACGCGCGGGCGCGTCTCGCCGGAGCTCCGGCCGAGAAGGGCATCGCCGAGCGCCTCCTCGATCTGGGAAGGACCTTGCTTCCTCTGCTCGGGTGGAGGCGGTCAGTCCTGGAGAGCTTTCTGCAGATGAGTGACCCCGTCGAGCAGCTCGAGTTCTGGCGACGGAACCTCGACACGCGCAGGTTTCGGCTGGGGGTGGATCTTCTCCTCTCCTTCGCCGCGCTCCGTTCGGCCTATGCCTCGCCCTTCCTGGAGGTGCTCCCCCCTCGCTTCGGCCGGGTGATGCGCGCACGGATGGAGCGCTGCTTCGGTCGGCACTCCAACGCGGACAATCCGTTCGCTCGAGCCCTGCTCCAGGGTGAGTTCCCGCGCTCGGATGGAGGTACGGGGAGCGCGGTCGAGCTGGCCTGCGCCGATGCTGCCGGGTTTCTGGAACGCTGCCCGCCGGCGAGCTTCGATGCGTTCACCCTGTCCAACATTCTCGACGGCGCAGCCGTGGGCTACCGCAAGCGCCTCCTGGCCGCGGTTCAGAACGCATCGACCCCCGGAGCGCTGGTCGTGCTCCGGAGCTTCAGCGAGCCGACGTCAGAGATGCCGACCAACCTCGCCAGGGACGACCGGACGATGCTCTGGGGAATCGTCGATGTCCGGCCGGTGAGGCAGCACGGCACCGATCACCCCGCCGCCGACGACGAGAAGGTCCCGGCTCACCGCGAGTAGACGCACCTGGCCTGCTCGGTCGCCACGGCGCTCAGGCAGGACTGCTGCGCAGGACCAGCGCCAACCGCGAGTGCTCCTCACGCTCGCGCTCGTCCAGGGTCGACCGGACGCGGGCAGCCTCCCGCCGGAGATCCGGGGCAACCCGACGCTCGAGTCGATTCACCTGCCGCGTGGTCTGGGCGAGGGCCTCCCCCAGCCGCCGGAGCAACATCTCCCGCGGAGCGGCGCGGACGAGCAGGTCGGTGAGCCGTTCGAAGGCCTCGGCCGCCTCCACCGCCGCCGGCACCGGCCCCGGCAGAAGCCCGCGGGCGGCGAGGGTGCGGACGATGGGTCCGGCGGCCTCGAGGTCTGCCACCGGGACACCCCACACCACGCGCGCCCTCACCCGCACCGGGAGCTCCCGCGAGGGCCAGGCGAGCCCGCTCAGGGCGCCGGCGCCCTCGGCTGCGAGCGCATCGAGGTACACCGGCCAGGCCGCACGGGCCTGGGTCTCGATCTGCTCGCGGGTGTCCAGTGCCGAGCGGGCCAGGGAGAACAGCTCGGCCACGAGCGCCTCGCGCTTCCTCCGGAGCAGCGAGGTGCCTCGCTCCAGCCGCTGCAGTCGCCTCTGTGCCCGGAGCAACCCCAGGCGCGTCGCCGGCAGTCGCGTCTGGCTCATCGCCGCGCTCTCGCGCCGAAGCGACGCTCCCAGGTGGCCTCCTTGATGCGGAGGAGGTCCTCGCGGGGGAACCCCTCCATCAGGGACCAGCCCGCCTCCAGCGTCTCGGCCAGGGTGCGACGGGCACGGCCCTGGCCCACCAGGGTCTGCTCGAACCGGTCGACGAACGCCAGTGCCCGCCGGTCGGAGGGGAGGAGTCCGCCCTCTCCGACGATGGTGGCCATCAGCCGGGCCTCGGTCCCCCGGGCGTAGAGGGCGTAGAGCTGATCCGCCCACTCGCGGTGCTCGGGCACGCTCTGGCCCTCACCGATGCCGGCGTTCATCAGTCGCGACAGCGAGGGGAGAACGTCGATCGGCGGGAACACGCCTCTGCGGTGGAGGTCGCGGCCCAGCACCACCTGGCCCTCGGTGATGTAGCCGGTGAGGTCGGGGATGGGGTGAGTGAGGTCGTCGTCCGGCATGGTGAGAACCGGGAGCTGCGTCACCGAGCCGGTCCGCCCCCGGACCAGGCCCGCCCGTTCGAAGATCGAGGCGAGGTCCGTGTACATGTAACCGGGGTAGCCGCGCCGCCCCGGGATCTCCTGGCGCGCGGTGGCCAGCTCGCGGAGCGCCTCGCAGTAGCTGGTCACGTCGGCCATCACCACCAGGACGTGGAGTCCGTGCTCGAAGGCGAGGTACTCGGCCTCGGCCAGCGCCACCCGGGGGGCCAGCAGCCGTTCGATGGTCGGATCACGAGCCTCGTTGAGGAACACCACGCTGCGCTCCAGGGCACCGCTGGACTCGAAGCGCTCCAGGAACTCGCTCGCCTCCCGGGAGGTGATGCCGATGCCAACGAAGACCACCACGAACGGCTCCCCCTTGGGGGCGCGGGCCCACTCCACGATTCGCGCCGCGAGCTCCAGCGCCGGCAGCCCCGGGCCCGAGAAGATCGGGAGCTTCTGGCCACGGACCAGGGCGTTCATCCCGTCGATGGCCGATATCCCGGTCTCGATCAGCTCCCGCGGCGGGAGCCGAGCCGCCGGGTTCAGGGGCGCGCCCCCGAGCGGCAGGAGAGCCTCGCCCACCGGTGGCGGAAGCCCGTCGAGCGGCGCCCCGAGCCCGTTGAACACCCGGCCGACGAGCTCCCTGCCCACCACCGCACGCGCCACGTCCCCCTTGAAGTCGAGCCGCGCCCGGGAGGGCACCAGGCCCAGACCCTCCTCGAGCAGCTGGAGCACCGTGTGCCGCTCACCGGCGTCGATCACCTGGGCTTGCCAGCGGCGACTTTCGAGGGCGATCTCCACCTGCTCGCCCAGAGCCACCCGTCGTACGTGCTCCACGAAGACCAGCGGACCGCGGACGCCGCTGGCTCCGGCCGTGGTGCGAGGAAGCGCGCTCATCCCCCGACCTCCACCGCCGAGAGTCGGTCCAGCGCAGCACCCGCGTCCGCGGTCCGGGCGGCGAGCTGCGAGGGGTCGGCGTCACGGAGGAACACCAGCGCGCGACGGAACGGCGTGAGATCGAGCTCGGAAAGCGCCGTGCCGGCTCGCAGCCGCGCGGTCACCCGGTCTGCCACCCCGCAAGCCAGCGAGGCGAGCTGGAAGGTCTTCTCCGGCGTGGAGCGGGCGTCGTGCGGATGGTACGCGCTCTGGCCGAGCACCACCTCGCGGAGGAGCTGGGCGACCGACAGCACCAGCCGGTCCGGATCCTGGAGCGCCTCGGGGCCGATGAGACCTGCAATCTCCCGGAGCTCGCGGTCCCGCTGCAGCAGCTCGAGGGTCCGTGCACGCACCGCGGGCCAGCGGGCATCCACCGACTCCGCGAACCAGGGCGCGGTCCGTTCGGCGTGCAGGCTGTAGCTCGTCGACCAGTCCACGGCCGGGAACTGACGCTGATGGGCCAGCTCGGCGTCGAGTGCCCACAGCGTGCCCGCGACCCGGAGCGTGGCCTGGCTCACCGGCTCGGAGAGATCCCCGCCGGGCGGCGACACGGCGCTGATCAGCGTCAGGGCTCCCTCGCGCTCCGGGCTACCCAGGGGCTTCACCCGGCCAGCGCGCTCGTAGAACTTCGCCAGCCTGCTCGCGAGGTACGTCGGGTAGCCCTCCTCCCCGGGCATTTCTTGCAGCCGGGCGCCGATCTCCCGGAGGGCCTCCGCCCACCGCGAGAGGCTGTCGGCCATCAGCGCAACGCGGAGCCCGAGATCGCGGAAGTACTCGGCGATGGTGATGCCCAGATAGACCGACGCTTCCCGCGCGGCGACGGGCATGTTGGACGTGTTCACCACCATGACCGTCCGGTCCATGATCGACCCGCCGCTCCGGGGATCGGCGAGCTTCGGGAACTCGGCCAGAACCTCGGCCATCTCGTTTCCCCGCTCGCCACAGCCGATGTAGACGACCACGTCGGCGTCACCGTGCTTGGCCAGCGATTGCTCGATCACGGTCTTCCCGGTGCCGAAGCCGCCGGGCACGGCCACGGTTCCGCCCTCGGCCACGGGGAACAGGAGATCCAGGATGCGCTGCCCGGTGAGGAACGGTCGACCGAGCGGGAGCCTCCCCGCCACGGGCCGCGCCCGGCGGACCGGCCACCGGTGCGAGAGCCGGAGCGGCGTGCCATCGGCGAGCGTCCCGACCGGCTGATCCACGGTGAATTCGCCCCCGGCCAGCGTGCGAAGGGTTCCCTCGACTCCGGGCGGTACCAGGATGCGGTGCGTGAAGCCCGGACGCTCCTCGACGGAGCCGAGGACGTCACCGCCGCGCACCACTGCCCCGGCCTCGAGCGCAGGCAGGAACTGCCACCTCCGGGTGGAGTCCAGCATGCGCAGCTCGCGTCCGGGGGGAACGAAGGGGCCGGTCTCCGAGGCGAGCACGTCCAGTCGCCGCCCCAGGCCGTCGAGGATGGACCCGAGCAGACCCGGCCCCAGCTCTGCCTGCAGCGTGTCCCCGGCCGCCATCACCGGCTCGCCCACCGCGAGCCCGCTCGTGTCCTCGTAGACCTGGAGCACCGCGACCTCGCCGGACAGGCCGATGACCTCAGCCAGGAGGCGCGCCTCGCCGACGTGGGCCAGCTCGTAGAGCGCGACGCCCGAGGCAGGCGCGGCCTCCACCAGCGAGCCGTTGACCCTCTGGACGCGAGCCGGGCTCATCGCAGCCGCACCTGGTAGCCGATGGCTCGCCGGAGGAGCTCGACGATGACCCTGTCCGCAGCGGCGTGCTCGACCCAGCTGGGAGCCGGCACCGGCACCACCAGGGGGACGGGACGGGCCGACAGCCGCCGCTGGAGGTCCGGGGCGAGCCCCTCGTACAGCGGCGCCTCGATCAGCACCAGGCCGACCGAGGCGTCTCCGAGCAGCGCACCGAGCCGCCGGCCGGCATCCTCGGCGTCCAAGACCTCCACCGGCCGGAATCCGGCCAGGGCGAAGGCCGGCGCGACCTCGGGTCGGCCGATGAAGGACACCCGGAGATCGCTCATCGCCGTCCTCCTCGTGCCGGGGCCGGGGCGCCGAGCGCCAGGGCCCAGACCAGGCGCTGCAGCTGCTGAACCTCGTCTCGCACCGCGAGCACGTAGGCGATGAGGGGAGCCGAGGTCAGCGGAGCCGTACGGGCACGGACCCGGGCGATCCTGAGCGCCGCATCCCAGGCACGCGCGCGGGCGACCCCGACGCCTGCCGCGCCGGAGAAGGCATGCTCGAGGGGCGAGCCGGTGAAGCCCTCCCCCGCCAGGGCCAGGGCGGCGGCGACGGACCCCGCGGCGGCGACGGCCTTCCACCGGAAGGGCGGAAAGCGCACGCCGCCGGGAACCGGCTCGAGCTCCGTCCGGTCGGACCCAGTGCCCGCGAGCATCACCGCGGTGACCGCGTTCTCGAGGTCGATGCTTGCGGCCACGTATCGGCGGAGCTCGTCGTCCACCCGGTCGGCGGCCGCGGTGGCCCGGGCTGCCCAGGACCGCGTCAGCGCGGCATCCAGGGCGATGAGATCGGGCGGACCCGGAACGCGCGGGACGGCCAGCGCCGCAGCATCGGGGTGGCGCCAGGCCGAGAGCAGGGCCGCCATCTTCGCCACGGAGATCTGAGCGGCGAGGGTGGCCAGGGCCCCCGCCGGAAGGCCGGGGGTGGGAATCGTTCCCCGGAGGCGGTCGGCAGGCAGCGCGCCCTCGATCACACCGTGCAGCAGGAGGCGCAGGTTGCGCCGCTCCTCTTCCCCGAAGAGCGCGATGAGGACGTCGGGTGCCTCCACGCACCAGCGGGCGAGCGCCGCCAGCCGTGTTCCTGCCCGGCGGCGGATGGCGGCTTCCAGAGCGTCCGGGCCGAGGAGGCCGGGACCGGTGAGGACGATCGGATCAGGCGCGGTGCGCAGGCGCTCGGCGAGCGCGCCGAGATCGGGGGCGGCTCGCAGCTCCTCCCAGGCGGGGCCGGCGAGGAGGTGCGTGGAGAGCCCGCGAGCGCGGGCGATGACGGCGTCCAGGGGGCTCACTGGATCGCCTCCAGCGCCGGCCCGAGGGCGATGGCGAGTGCTGGCCGCTCCTGCGCGAGACGGGCCGGCACGGTGAGGTCCACTGTCAGCCGACCGCCGTCCGCGGTGCAGTGCAGGCCGGCGGGCACGTCGGAGGAGGGAACGACGGCGAGCGCCGAGCCGGCGGCCCAGCCGCGCACCCGCTCGGCATCCGCCGGCGCGCAGCGCAGCGTCCCCGGGTCGCCGCCGAGCAGCGCCTGGATCCGCCGGACGCTGACCTCGAGGCCCGACCCATACTCGGGCCAGCCAAGCACCTCGCCCGCCCGGGTGAGCGCGGCCTCGAAGATCCGGTCGAGCAGCGAGGCGCGGGTGCGCAACAGACTGGCCACGGCGGCGCGGCGAGCAGCCACCCTCCTCCGCTCCGAGCCCTGTCGGAGGCGGGCTCGCTCGGCCTCGAGCGTTCGTCCGAGCCGCTGGTCCGCCTCGGCGCGCGCCGCGGAAAGGAGGGTGTCGGCCTCGCCACGGGCATCGGCGAGCAGCCGCGCGATCTCCTCCTCGTTCGAGCGCCCAAGCGCCTCGAGCAGGTCTGGCAGCGGCAAGATCAGCCCCCGGCGCGGAGCATGATGAACATCGCCACCACGAACCCCAGGATGGACATGGTCTCCGGGATGGCCAGCATCACGATGACCGTCGTGCTCAGCTCCGGCTTCTCCGCGAGGCTCGCCGCTGCCGCTGGGCCGATGCGCGACTGGGCCCAGGCGGTCGCGAGGGCCGGAATGGCGATGGCCAGCGCGGCACTGAGAGTGATCCAGAAGATCTGCATCAGTGCGTCCTCCAGTGGGTGAAGGGGCGGTAGCGCACCCCTCCGGGGCTATAGAAACGGCCGAAGAACTCGACGTAGTGGAGCCGGAGCGCGTGGACCGTGGGGCTGAACAGGCCCAGCGCGAAGTTCACCAGGTGGAAGAGCAGAGCGAAGATCGCGCCCACCACCACGCTGCCCATGGCTCCCGCAAGCCGATTGGCGACGACTGCCAGCATCACCGACGCCGTCCCCAGCGCCATGATACGGGCGTAGGACAGGATGTTGCCGAGGGTGGCCAGGAGCTCCACCGGGGCAACGATTCCCTCCACCACGACCAGGACCGGGAAGGCGATCAGGAGGATGATCACTGCCGGGGTGAGCAGCTGACCCGGGAGCAGCCGCACCGAGGCGAGCAGCGCCACCACGATGAGGAGGATCATCACCGCGGACAGACCACGGCCGAGTGCCTGTTTCCTGTGTCCGTGAAGGGCGTTGAGGACGCCCAGGACGAGGCCCAGGAGCACATGCACCCCTCCGATGCCCACGCAGAGCACGAGGAAGGAGACGATGTCCTTCGGTTCCTCGCGGTCGAGCACCAGGGGGTGAAGCCCGAACAGCCGCCGGCCCAGGTCCCCGAACAGCTCGCCGAAGAGGATGCCGAAGAGGATGGTGAACACCGAGCAGATGACGGCGATCTGGCCGACCGCCCGCAGCGGCGTCTCCGGTCGCGAGCGGTGGTGGAGGAGGATGCCCATCCCGAGGAGCACCAGGCCGTAGCCGACGTCGCCCAACATGAGCCCGAAGAAGACCGGGAAGAAGACCGCGACGAACGGGGTGGGGTCGATGCTTCCGTAGGTCGGCAGCGGCATCATCTCCACCAGCAGCTGGAACGGACGGAAGAGCCTGGGGTTCTGCAGAACCACCGGAGCATCGGGATTTGTGCCCGGGGGGAGCTCTTCCACCGTGATCGCCGGGCCGATCCGCTCGCGGACCGCCGCGCGGAGCGCTGCCAGATCCGGCACGGGGACCCAGCCCTCGATCACGAACGCGCTGCGGGTCGAGGCCGCGAGCCCCCCGGCCTCGAGGCGGGAGAGAGCGTCCTGCGCCGCGGAGAGCATCGGGGGAAGCAGGGAGGTCGCGGTGGCCGCGCGGGCCTTCCGCTCCGACTCGACCTCGTCGATCAGTGGCGGCAGCGCCTCCAGACGGAGACGCATCCGGGGCAGCGCCTCGGCTGCCGTGCCGCGCTCGTACCCGGCCGGGAGCGGAACCTCCTGAACGCCGCTCTCGGCCAGCAGGCGCTCGACCCGGGCAGTGCGTTCGAGCGGGACCAGGAGGAGGAGTGCGGTCTCGCCGCTGGAGAGGGTGCGGGTCCGCAGCTCGAAGGCCGAATCGAGCGCCTCGGTCAGCGCCTGTCGGAGCGGCTCGACCACCGCGGACTGCCCCGGCCGCAGGATGATGTGGTACGCGCGCACCGACGCTGGGATGTGACCCGCCTCGAAGAGGGCGGAGAACGCGTCGAGCATCTCCCTGTACTTGGCGAGCAAGGCCCGCTCCTCCTCGAGCCTCTGCCTTCGGTCCCGGGTCTCCTCTGCGCTGCGGCGGAGCCGTCGCGCCTGCCGTGCCCAGGCCGACCACGGCAAAGGCTCGGGGATGGGCGCGAGGTGCGTCGCCGCGGGAACCGACAGGAGCGCGCAGGCCATCTCCGCGTCGGCAACCAGTGTCCGGAGCTGCCGGACCAGCCTCTGCTCGCGCCGCGTGGCCGGCGAGGGATTCAGGGCGGGCATCCGGGGGGGTGAGGCGAGGTGAACCGAGCCCAGGTCCTGGAGCACGCGGAGCGCGCGCTCCAGCTCGGGCCGCGGCCCCATCACCCGGATGCGTCGCATGGTGCGGATCACGAGCCGTCCCCTGCGAGCAGGGCCCGGAGCAGCTGGTCGGCCAGGGTGGCCACACGGGCATCGCTCACCGACGAGAGTCGCTCCACCCGGGCCGAGGTCTCGGCCTCGAGGCGCGCGAGCTCCGTCGTCAGGGCGCGCTCCTCTCGGTCGGCAAGCTCCTTTCGTCCCTTCTCCAGCTGCGCGCTCGAGTCGCTGGCCAGCCTCCCGGCCTCGTCCCGGGCAGCCTGGACCAGAGCCCGGGCATCACGCCGTGCGGCGGCGACGCGCTCCGCGAAGGCCTGCTCCGCCTCCAGAAGCTGCCCGAGCTCCGCTCCCATGCTCCACGAGCGTGCAATGGCTAGACCCCTGTAAGTCCAGAGCTTCGCGGACCGGAGCTCGGGACGTCCCGCATCCGGTGCGTGAAGTCACGGGTCCGCGCAGAATGTGCGCCTCCCGCGGCGCCTCGAGAATGCGGTGCCCTAGAAGCGCGCGCGGAAGCCGAGCGCCACCCGACCGGAGAGCAGCTGCGTGTCCACGGCGGTCCCTGACGAGCTACCCTCCGGATCGGAGAGCACGTCCCACTGTGCACTCCCCGAGACCCAGACCGTCCACGTGGGGTCGATGCTCCAGGAGATGCGCATCCCGACGACGTGGGCATGTCCGAGCGACGAGGCGTACCTGAGGAACTGATACCAGGGCGCGAAGGCCCAGTCGCCGAAGCGCTGGGTGAGGTTGGGGCTGATGGACCAGCGAAGCGGAGCCAGCGGGAAGCCGGCCCCGAGCGAGCTTCCGGCAGCCTCGTTCGCGCGGGCGGTGAAGAAGACGGCCACGGTCGGGTCCTGGTCGTAGCCGTAGTAGCTGCCGCTCAGCCCCAGATCCGTGCTCGACCCGACCGGCTGGAGCAGCGCCAGTGAGACCATCAGCTGGTTCAGGCTGTCCTCGCCGCCCTTGAGGTAAGGCCGCAGAGCCGCGCACCTTCTCGGGTAGACCGCGCAGTACACGAGCAGCTGCGAGCGGTTGGCCGGTGTTCCGTCCCAACCGACGATGCCGTCGACCCGCTGCAGGGTGGTCAGCTGCGTCCACCCGAGACCGAGGTCGATGACGGTGCCGCCGAACACCACGCCCAGGAACTCGGTGCCTCCGAGCTGAAGGGTGAGGCCACCGATCACGCCGATGCTCGAGGTGGCGTTGTAGAGGAGGACGTTGAAGGGCGGCAGCTCGACGTCTCCGGCGCGGAAGGTCAGCAGGGCGTCGAAGGTCTGGCTCGCCCGCGGAGACCCGGAGACCTCCAGGTACGTCGTGACCCGGGGCGAGACGTCCCATTCCAGCCCGCCGATGACGCTGAGGACCTGCGCGCTGCTGGCCCCGAACGCCCCGCCCTCGGGCGGCGGGCTCGCCGTGTCGTGGGTGTACGTTCCGCCGACCTTCAGGGTCCACTCGTCGGAGAGGTCGAAGCGGAAGGTGAGCTGGTCCGCGATGTGGGTCCCGTGCGGAGACGCCGGCGAGCTTTCGGTCAGGCCGAGCGCCACCTCGTTGCTCATCGAGTGGGCCCGCACCGGCCCGGCGCCGAGCAGCACGAGGAGCAGCAGCCGTCGGAGGCGCATCACCGGACCCCGCAAGAGTTGCACGAACCCCCTGGAACCCGGGAAGGGGGCGAAAGTCTCGCGACCGGGGGGTGGGTATGGACGAGTGGGTTGGGGGGCCCGGGTTGTGCAACTCCCGGCACCGCGCTACTGGTGGAGGGACTCGACCGTGTCCCGCGTTGCCGTCACCGCCGTGCTGCTCCTTGCCTTCGCTGCCCAGGCAGCGGCGGCCGTGCACGATCTCGCCTGCCCGATGATGGAGATGGCGGCCAGCACGGACGAGGGGTGCGAGCACTGCCCTCCCCCGCCTCCGGAGGTGGCGCTCCACGCGGCAATCCCCGAATGCTGCGTGGTGCACGCCGCGACCCTGGAACCCTCGGTCTCCGAGCCGGTGCGCGCCCCCCATCCGGCCTCCTCGCCGGCGCTCGCTCCCCCTCGGGCGGTGGCGGCACCGGTCGCGGCCCCGCTCGCCCGCTCCCCGCTGCCGGTGTCGCACGCCCCGTCTCCCCCGCCTCCTCCTCGGAACCTCCCGCTTCTCTCGTGAGACGGGGGCGCCCCTTCCCGGCGCTCCCGAGACTCGCCGTGGCCGCGCCTTGCCGCCCGGCGTCCTCCCCGTGACCGCCTGAACCGGCCGGTTCCGGACGTCCCAATCTCACGTTCGCGGAGGCCCCGTGCCCTCGCTGCTCTGTCTCGTCCTGCTCCACCTCACCCGGGCCACGCCCGGCGACGAGGGCGTTCCCTCCCTCCTGCGGGCCGACCCCGCCGACCCGGCGCTCTCGGCGCTGGTCTCGGAAACCCTCGCCCGGAGCCCCGACCATGCCCGGGCGCGCGCCGACGTCTCTGCCGAGCGCGAGCGCGTTCCCCAGGCCGGGGCCCTGGCCGACCCCACGCTGGTCCTCGGCATCCAGAACGACGGGTTCAAGTCGATCCAGATCGGCGTGATGGAAACCAGCTTCTGGCTGGTCCAGCTCAACGTGCCCCTCTCCTGGCCGGGCAAGCGCGGCTACCGGGAGGGCGCGGCGGCGGCGCGGGTCTCCGTCGCCGAGGCGACGCTCCAGCGGGTCCGGCTCACCCTCCTCGGGGACGTGGAGCGCGCGTACCTCGATCTCCGCCTGGTCCGGGGGCAGCTCGCGCTCCAGGGCCGGCTCGAGTCGCTGTGGCAGCAGGCCGAGGAGATCGCCCGGGCCCGCTACCAGGTGGGCGAGGTGCCGCAGTCCGACCTGCTCCGGTCCCAGCTCGAACGAACGCGGCTGCGCCTTCAGCGGCTGGGGCTCGAGGCGACGGAACGGTCCGCCCTGCACGAGGTCAACCGCCTGCGCGTCCATCCCCTCGACGAGGCGGTCGACACGCCTGTCCCGCTGACCGAGATCCGGGCTGGAGCTCTGCCCGCGGCGGAGCTGCTGGTCGCCGACGCCCAGGCGCGGAGCCCCGATCTGGCCCTGGCCACCCGGGGCGTCACCGTCGCCGAAGCGCGGGTGAAGGGCGCCTACCGCGACCGATGGCCCGACCTCTCGGTCACCGCGGCGATCATGCCCCGCGGCCAGCTCGAACCCATGTGGGCGGCGAGCGTGGGCCTCACCCTTCCCATCTACTGGTGGGACAAGGGCTCGCGCGCGGTGGCGGAGGCCGAGCAGGTGCGCACCGCGGAGCAGCAGGGCGTCGAGGCCGTCCGGCAACTGCTGGCCCTGCGCACCCGGGAGCGCCACACGGCCCTGGCCGCGGTGCTTGAGGCGCTGGAGGTCTACCGCCACGGGCTCCTGGTCCAGTCGGACGCCACGGTTCGCTCCACGCTCTTTCAGTACCGGGTGGGCAAGGTGCCCTTCGCCTCGGTGCTGGAGGTGATGCGGGGACTGGTCACCGACGAGGGCGGGTACCTCGCCGCACTGGCCGAGGCCGAGCGGCTGCTCATCGGCCTGCGCGAGGTGAGCCTCCAGCCCCCCTCGGCGATCGCTGGGGGCTCGTCCACGACGGGCACGGTGCCCGGCTCCTCCCTCTCGAAAACCGCTTCCGCCGGCACCGGCGCGCCCGGCGCGTCCAGCCCGGCGCCTGGAATGTGAAGGAGTCCTCCATGAACAGCCGACGCTTCGGCCCCTCGGTCCTCGTCCTCGCGCTCGTCGCCGGCCTCGCCGCCGGAGTGGGCACGACCGCCCTCGTCCTCCGCCGCCCCGCGAATCCGACCAGTGCCCGGCCGGCCGAGGCCCACGCGCACCCCACCTACGTCTGCCCGATGCACCCGACCATCACCTCGGACAAGCCGGGGGAGTGCCCCATCTGCGGCATGCAGCTGGTGCCGGCGAGCCAGCCGTCCGCCGAGCGGAAGATCCTCTTCTACCGTTCGCCGATGGACCCCAACCAGACCTCGCACACCCCTCGCAAGGACGAGATGGGCATGGACTACCTGCCGGTCTACTCCGAGGAGGTCGGAGGAGCTCAGCCCTCGGTCTCGGGCCTGGCCACGGTGGGCATCGATCCGCAGCGCCAGCAGCTGATCGGGCTGCGCACCGCGCCGGTGGTCGAGGGTCCGGTGGGCGGCAGCTGGCGCACCGTGGGGCGGGTCGCGGTGGACGAGACCCGACTGCACCACGTGGCGCTCAAGTTCTCCGGGTTCATCGAGCAGGTCTTCGTCGACTACGTCGGCAAGCCGGTCCGCGTCGGTGAGCCCCTGTTCAGCATCTACAGCCCGGACGTGGTCTCGGCCGAGGAGGAGTACCTCCTCGCGCTCCGCACTCGCGACGCCCTTGGTGCCGGCTCGGCGCAGGCGGGCACCGACCTGGTCGCCGCGGCGCGGGAGCGCCTCAAGCTGTGGGACATCCCGGAGCAGGAGATCCGGCGTCTGGAACGAACCAAGAAGGCCCAGCGGACGGTGACCCTCTATTCCCCGATGAGCGGCGTGGTGACCAAGAAGGACGCGGTCATGGGCCACCGGGTGGTGGAGGGGGACATGCCCTACGAGATCACCGACCTGAGCCAGGTCTGGGTGCTGGCCGACGCGTACGAGTCCGACCTGGGCCGGGTGAAGCTCGGCACTCCGGCCATCCTCACCCTCCAGGCGTTCCCCAACCGGGAGTTCTCGGGGAGGGTCATCTTCATCGACCCCATCCTCGACCCGAAGACGCGGACCGCGAAGGTGCGGCTCTCCTTCCCCAACCCGACGGGCGAGCTCCGGCCCGAGATGTTCGGCGAGGTGACGCTGCGCACCCCCGCCCGGACGGGCCTCAGCATCCCCACCGACGCGATCATCGATTCGGGGACCCGGAAGGTGGTCTTCGTCTCGCTCGGGGAGGGGAAGTTCCGGCCCCAGGAGGTGAAGATCGGCACCTCCAACGGCGAGCGATCCGAGGTGCTCGAGGGCTTGAAGGCCGGTGAGCAGGTCGTCACCCGCGCCAACTTCCTGGTGGACTCCGAGTCGCGCCTGCGAGCCTCTCTCGGCGCCCTCGAGGGGGCGAAGAAATGATCCGCCACCTCATCCGCTTCTCCGCCGAGAACCGCTGGGTGGTGCTCACCTGCGCCATGGTGCTGCTCGCCATCTCCTTCTGGACGATGCGCACCATCCCCCTCGACGCCCTCCCGGACCTCTCCGATACCCAGGTCATCGTCTACTCGCGGTGGGACCGGAGCCCCGACATCCTCGAGGACCAGGTCACCTACCCCATCACCGCGGCGCTGCTGGGCACCCCGCGGGTGAAGGCCATCCGCGGGTTCTCCGACTTCGGTTACAGCTTCGTCTACGTCATCTTCGAGGACGGGACCGATCCCTACTGGGCCCGCACGCGGGTCCTGGAGTACCTGTCCAGGATCACCGCCCAGCTGCCGCAGGGAGTGAAGACCGAGCTCGGTCCCGACGCGACCAGCGTGGGCTGGGTGTTCCAGTACGCACTGGTGGACCGGAGCGGGAAGCACAGCTCGGACGAGCTGCGCAGCTTCCAGGACTGGTTCCTTCGCTACGCGCTGCAGGCGGTACCCGGGGTGTCGGAGGTGGCGACCGTGGGCGGCCAGGTGCGGCAGTACCAGATCACCGTCAATCCCAACGCGCTCGCCAGCTACCGCATCCCGCTGGACACGGTGATCCAGGCGGTGCGCCGGGGCAACAACGACGTGGGTGGGCGCTTGGTGGAGATCTCCGGCCGCGAGTACATGGTCCGGGGCCGCGGGTACGTGAAGTCGGTGCAGGACCTCGAGTCCCTGCCGCTCCGGACCGAGGGCGGCACGCCAATCACCGTGAAGGACGTGGCGACAGTCACGCTCGGCCCCGAGATGCGCCGCGGAGTGGCCGACCTCGACGGCCAGGGCGACGTGGTCGGCGGCATCGTGGTGATGCGCCAGGGCGAGAACGCGCTCACGGTCATCGAGCGGCTGAAGGCCAGGCTCGCCGAGCTGAAGCCTTCCCTCCCCGAGGGCGTGGAGGTGGTCACCACCTACGACCGATCGATCCTCATCGGGGAGGCGATCGACACCGTCCGGAGCAAGCTGGTCGAGGAGATCCTGATCGTCAGCCTGGTCATCCTGATCTTCCTCTGGCACGTGCCCTCGGCCATCGTGCCGATCATCACCATCCCGGTGTCGGTGGCGCTGGCCTTCATCCCGATGAACCTGCTCGGGCTCAACGCCAATCTGATGTCGCTGGCCGGGATCGCCATCTCCATCGGCGTCCTGGTCGATGGGGCGATCGTCGAGGTGGAGAACGCCTACAACAAGATCCAGCGCTGGGAGGCAGCGGGCCGGCCGGGCAGCTTCCACGACGTCCGGCTGTCAGCGCTGATGGAAGTGGGGCCGAGCGTCTTCTTCTCCCTCCTGGTCATCGCGGTCGCCTTCCTCCCCGTCTTCACTCTGGTGGATCAGGAGGGGCGGCTGTTCCGGCCCCTCGCCTTCTCCAAGAACTTCGCCATGGCCATCGCCGCGGTGCTGGCCGTGACGCTGGACCCGGCGCTGCGGATGCTCTTCGCCAGGATCGAGCCGTTCCGCTTCCGCCCGCGCGCACTGAGCTGGCTGGCCAGCGGCCTGCTGGTGGGGACGTACCACCCGGAAGCAAAGCATCCCATCAGTCGGTTCCTGCACCGCCTCTACGAGGGGCCGTGCCGGTTCGTCGTGCGCCACGCCCGGGCCACGGTGGCCGCGAGCGTGGTGCTGGTCGCGCTCACGGTGCCGGTCTACCTGAGGCTGGGCTCGGAGTTCATGCCGCCGCTCGACGAGGGCACCATCCTCTACATGCCCTCGGCGGTGCAGCCGGGAATGTCGGTGGCCGAGGCCCAGGCCGCGCTCCAGCTGCAGAGCAAGCTCCTCCGCACCTTCCCCGAGGTCGAGCGGGTGTTCGGCAAGGCCGGCCGGGCGACGACCTCCACCGATCCGGCCCCGCTGTCGATGATGGAGACCACGGTGATGCTGAAGCCGCGGTCAGCCTGGCGAGAGAAGCCGCGCTGGTATTCCTCCTGGGCCCCGGGGTGGCTCAAGCCTGCGCTCCGTCCCATCTGGGACGACCGGATCAGCGAGGCCGAGCTGCGCACCGAGATGGATGCGGCGCTGCGCCTCCCCGGCATCTCCAACGCCTGGACCATGCCCATCAAGGGCCGGCTGGACATGCTCTCCACCGGAATCCGCACTCCGATCGGGATCAAGATCTCCGGGGCGAACCTGGAGCAGATCCAGAAGGTGGCCGTGGCCACCGAGGCGGCGCTCTCCCGCGTGCCGGGGACCCGGAGCGTCTACGCCGAACGGGTCAGCGAGGGCTTCTTCCTCGACTTCGAGCTCAAGCGGGACCGGCTCGCCCGCTACGGGCTGAGCGTGGACGACGCCAATGCGATGGTGCTCACCGCGGTCGGCGGCGAGGAGCAGAGCGTCACCGTCGAGGGACGCGAGCGCTACGGCATCAACGTCCGATACGCCCGCGACTACCGCGAGGACCTCTCCACCCTGGGCCGGGTGCTCCTCCCACTGCCCGAGGGTGGGCAGATTCCCATGGAGGAGATCGCCGACGTGAAGCTGGCGCAGGGCCCGTCGATGATCCGCAACGAGAACGGGCTGCTCGCCGGGTACGTCTACGTCGACTTCGACACCTCGAAGGTGGACATCGGCAGCTACGTCGACCGGGCGAAGCAGGCCGTGGCCGCCGCGGTCCACGTCCCGCCCGGTTACTCGATGAGCTGGAGCGGGCAGTACGAGAACATGCTCCGGGTCCGGGAGCGATTGAAGTTCATCCTCCCCATCACCCTCTTCCTCATCTTTGGGCTGCTGTACCTGAACACCCGGTCGGCGGTGAAAGCGGGCATCGTGCTGCTCGCGGTGCCGTTCTCCGCCATCGGAGCGGTGTGGCTGCTCTGGCTCCTCGACTACAACGTGTCGATCGCGGTCTGGGTGGGGATCATCGCCCTCATGGGTCTGGACGCCGAGACGGGCGTCTTCATGCTCCTGTTCCTGGACCTGGCCCACGACGAGGCCAGGGCGGCGGGGCGGCTCCGCACGCGGGGGGACCTGGTGGAGGCCATCGTCCATGGGGCGGTGAAGCGGATCCGGCCCAAGGCGATGACCGTGGGCGCGGCCTTCATGGGCCTCCTCCCCATCCTGTGGTCCATCGGCACCGGAGCGGATCTGATGAAGCGCATCGCCGCACCGATGGTGGGCGGCCTGGTGACGTCGTTCGGGCTCGAGCTGCTCGTCTACCCAGCCATCTATTACCTGTGGAAGGGGCGCGGGCTCGTCGAGGGGCCGGCCACGGCTCCGGAGCCGAGCTCGGTCTCGTTCGTTCCCGCACCGGGCTGACCGAGCTGGCGGGGGCCGCGCGCAGCTGCGTGGCGAGAGGCGCGGACGCGGCCCCGTCCGCGGGGGCCACCTCGTGTCCTCCCGGATCCACCAGTCCCGGTTGACCCAACTTCCACCTCGACCAAGCTTGCATCGGATGCGCGCCCTCGATTAGCTCCTTCGCTGAACGTGGCCGGGAGGACCCCAGGAATGCACTTCAAGAAGCTGTTCCAGGTGCTGGTGCTCGGTGGTGCGGTCTTGGGGGCAGCCGCGGGCTGCGCCCAGGCGAATGCAGCGGACAAGGACAAGAAGCCCCCGGCCGACGCCGGAACCACCGATTCGTCGGGAGGCGGGGTCAAGGGCTGGTGAGCTCGGCCCGCCGCGCGGCGGCGGAGGCCTGGGCCTTCCGTGCGCGGGTGGAGCAGGACGCGGCGCTCCGGTTCGAACGGCTGGCGAAGGTCGTGGCCGGATTCGATCCTGACTCTCCCGTTCCAGCGATGATGCACCGGGCGGCGGACGACGAGCGCCGTCACACCGAGCTGTGCGCCCGGCTTGCCGAGCGCCTCGGCCTTCCGGTGGCGCTCGAGGCCGACGCGGAGCTTGCCTCCATCGCTCCGCGCTCTCTGGATGAGCGCAAGGCGGCGCTCTACGAGGTGGTCGCCGCCTGCTGCATCACCGAGACCGAGAGCATGGCCACCCTCACCACGCTGCTCGCCGGTGAGCAGGAGCCCGAGGTGCGCGAGGTGCTGCACGGCATCTCGCGCGACGAGGTGGTGCACTCCCGCATGGGCTGGGCGCATCTGTCGCGCGAGTCGGCCACCGCGGAGGTGGCCTTCCTCGGGCCGCTCGTTCCAGGCATGCTCGCCGGGACCATCGACACCGGCCTGTTCGGCGAACCACCCGCGGACGAGGACCCCGAGGGGCTGCTCCGCCTCGGGGTGCTGCCGCTCTCGAAGAAGCGCGACGTATTCCTCGGCACGCTGGAGCAGGTGGTGTTCCCCGGGCTGGAGAAGCTCGGCGTGGACGCCGAGCCCGCGAGGCAGTGGCTGGCCCGCGTCGCCGGCCAGCGCTGACTCCGGTCGGGGGCCGCGGCGGGGGACGGCATGCCAGGCGATCCGGCCGTGCATAGCGTTGTCGGATGAAGCGGGCAGCGCGGGGCGGCGGACAGCAAGCCGCTGGAGGACGAAGCCGGCGCGGACGAGGGCGAGCAAGAGAAGAGTCCTCCCCCGCCGGATGCTCCCCGTGCCGTTCATCGTGGAGGGCTCGTTCTCAAGCTCTACTCCCACTCCCTCACCCTGGCCTGCTGGGACTCTTCCTGTTCTCGTTCACCATGCACGCGCTGCACAGCTGGAGGGCAGCGAACGAGGAGAGCCGGATGCATGGGCTCGCAGGGAGCGGACTGTTCGAGCATTTCCTCGGTGCGAAGTTCTGGTTCGAGTCCTTCCAGAACTGGCAGAGCGAGTTCCTCTCGGTCGCGGTGCTCGGCCTGCTCTCCATCTGGCTCCGGGAGCGCGGCTCACCTCACAGCAAGCCGCTGACCGCGCCTCATCGGAAGACGGGCAGCTGAGGACGACAGTCAGCCCACCGGAAGCGCTGCGCTCGCGGCGAACGTCGGTGGCTTTCGCGCGCGCGTCGCCTGCTCGTAGGCATGGGCCAGCGCGAGCAGCCGCGCCTCGCTCCAGGCGCGCCCGAAGAAGCTGAGCCCCACCGGGAGCCCCCAGACCTGGCCCATCGGGACCGTCAGGTGTGGATATCCGGCCACCGCCGCCGCGCTGCTGCAGCCGCCGACGAAGTGGTCACCGTTCACCCAGTCGATCGTCCAGGCGGGGGCCTGGGTCGGCGCGACGATGGCGTCGAGCCGGTGCTTGCTCATCGTGGCGTCGATGCCGTCCTTCCGGGACAGACGGAGGCACTCCTTCCGGGCCTTCACGTACGCCGCCGAGGTCAGCGGACCCTTCTTCTCCGAGTCGATGAACAGCTCCTGTCCGAAGATCGGGAGCTCCTTGTCGGCATGCGCCTGGTTCCAATCGATGAGCGCCTTCAAGGTCCGAGGTCCCGGCCCTCCGAGCTTGGCGAGGTACGCCTCCAGGTCGGCCTTGAACTCGTACAGGAGGACCTCCAGCTCCGGCGCGTCCATCTTCTCCACGGTGGCGATGTTCGCCGGGTCGACCAGCACCGCGCCCTCGGCCTTCAGGACCTTCAGCGCCTCCTCCGCCAGAGCATCGGTCGCCGGGTGGTAACCGAAGTACTTGGTCCGGGCCACGCCGATGCGCGCCCCCTTCAGTGCTCCCCGGTCCAGCGCGGCGGCATGTCGAGCGTCGAACCGCGCTCCGGCCGCGCCCGAGGCGGCATCGGCGCCGTCCCGCGCAGCGAGCACGTCGAGCAGCAGCGCGGCATCGCGTACCGTCCGGGCCATCGGCCCGGCAGTGTCCTGGCTGTGGGAGATGGGGACGACACCGCTCCGGCTCACCAGCCCCACGGTCGGCTTCACTCCCACCAGTCCCGAGGCCGAGGCCGGCGAGACGATGGACCCGTCGGTCTCCGTGCCGACCGCCAGCACGCAGAGGTTCGCCGCGATGGCCACTCCCGAGCCGGAGCTGGACCCCGAGGGGCTCCGGTCGAGGGCGTACGGGTTCCGGCACTGTCCGCCGCGTCCGCTCCAGCCGCTGGAGGAATGCGAGGACCGGAAGTTCGCCCACTCGCTGAGCTGAGTCTTTCCGAGCAGGACCGCCCCGGCCTCGCGCAGCCGCCCCACCAGGAAGGCGTCGGCGGGCACCGTCGCCTCCATCAGCGCGAGCGAGCCCGCGGTGGTGTGCATCCGGTCCTTGGTGGCGATGTTGTCCTTGAGCAGTACCGGGATGCCGTGCAGCGGCCCCCGCACGTTTCCCGCCTTCCGCTCGCGGTCCAGCCCCTCTGCCTGAGCCAGCGCGTCCGGATTCGTCTCCAGCACCGACCGCACCCGTCCGTCCCGCTGCGCGATGCGGTCCAGGTATCTCTGGACGATGGAGCGGCTGGTTTCCTCTCCGCTGGCCATCCACGCCTGAAGCTGGTCGACGGTGACCTCGTCCAGGCGGTCGGCCGATGCCGGCCCTGCGTCCGCCGTGGCGGCGGCGGCGACGCGCTCGGTCCCGAGCAGGGCGGTGCCGGCGACTCCGAGCTGCAACAACCGCCGCCTCGAGAGCGCCTCCGGCAGGCCTGGCACGTTCGGCTTCCGCTGCATGCGTCCTCCTGGGTGGACCGCGGAGCGTGGCATCGGCGACCCCGTCCAGGCCAGTGCCGCTTCAGCCGTTCGCTGCAGCTCGCTCGAGGTCTAGCGCCCGTCCGAGCACGGTGAGCGGAGGTCGAGCGCCGAGGCCGGCACCTGGTAGACGTCGCGGAGGCCGTTTCCCGGCGAGGCGAGCGCCTTGTCCAGCTCCCGCGCAGTCCAGGAGCGGGTGCGCGCGGCGGGCCAGTCGCTCCGGTTGCTGGTGAAGAAGAACGTCCTCCCATCCGGGGAGAAGCGCCCCCCGAAGTCCCAGCCAAGCGAGTTCACCCCGGCGCCCAGCGGCCGGGGCTCCGTCCACCGCGAGCCGCAGCGGAAGCTCACGAACAGATCGTACTCCCCGCGCCCGCCGGGGCGACCCTTCCCGCTGAAGACGACCATTCGTCCGTCCGCGGAGATCCAGGGCTCGATCTCCTGATCCGGGGTGTTGATGGGCTCTCCCAGATTCTCCGGAGGCCCGAAGTGATCTCCCTGCCAGCGGGCCTGCCACAGATCGCACTTGCCCTTCCCGCCGGCTCGCTCCGAGCCGAAGAAAAGGGTCCCGTCGTCGGTCATCGTGGGGAACCACTCGTCCCCCGGGCTGGAGAGTTCGGCCACCTGGCGCGGTGGACCCCACCCCGAGCCGGTCCAGTCCATGGTCCAGATCTCGGTATCCGGCCGGGGAGCATCGCCCTCCACGGGCCGGTTGGAGATGAAGAAGAGGCGCCGCCCGTCCCGGGTGATGGTCACGTCGCCGTCGTTCCAGCGGCCGCTGAAGGGCGCGACCTCGGCCGGTCCCCACCGCCCGCCGGAGCGGCGGGAGACCAGCACCGTCCAGTGCGCGAAATCCGGAGTGTTCCGGAGGAAGTACAGCGTCTGGCCGTCGGGCGAGATGGTGACGTGGGCATCGTCGAACCCCGTGGAGACCAGACCGGGCTCGAAGAGTCTCGGCGCGGTGGAGCCCCGCTCGGCCGCGGTCGCGAGGGAGGCGTCGATCAGCAGGAGGAGGAGGAGTCCGGCGAGAAGATGAGGCGAAGACATGGGGGGTGGCGACTTTTCTCGAGAGGTTCGTCCCTCGCCATCATGTTCTTCGGATCAGTTTCTCTTTCCGGGGCCCGGTTCTTGAACCGATCCCGGACCATGCTCGTGCCCCTGGCCGTGGCCGCGACGGTCCTTGCCTCCCCTGCCCCGCTGGCGACCGCGAGCCAGCTGCCGAAGGGTGCGGTCTTGCTCGTGCTCCGGTCCGAGGACTCGCCGCCGGCGCTTCCGCGCGCCTCCGCCGCCGCGAACGGAGAGCCACGGCCCGAGCCCTTCCTGAGGGGCCTGGTGGATCGGTTTGCGGTGGTGAAGCCACACCGCCGCGGTCCCGGCGCGCCGCCGAGCCTGCAGATGTTCGTCCTGGTCGCCCCGATGAAGGGGCAGGTGGGGGTCCACGCCGTCGGAAGTTTCTGAGCGAGCTGCTCACTCGTCAGGCCACGGGTCCGCGTCAGTCGAGGAAGGTGACCTCGCCGGAGTCGAGCGCGTACTCGGCTCCGACGACCTGGACCCGGCCCTCGAGCACCGGGCGCTCGAGGATCTCCGAGCCATGCCGGAGCTGGTTCACAGAGGCGCGGATGTTGGCCCGGACCGCCTCCTGCCAGAGCCGCGCCCGGTCCCTGGCGAGCTCGGTCTGCAGCAGACCCTCGATGGAGGGCCGCACCCGATCGACGATGGACCGGAGGCCCGGGCTGTGGGCCTGCCCCGGCCGGGAGATCGCCTCCAGCGTCGCGTCGATCGCGCCGCAGCGGCTGTGGCCGAGCACCACGACCAGCTGGACGCCGAACCGCTCGACCGCGAACTCGACGCTGCCGATCCCCGACGGAGCCACGACGTTCCCCGCGATCCGGATGACGAACAGATCGCCCAGTCCCTGATCGAAGACGATCTCCGCTGGAACGCGTGCATCCGAGCAGCCGAGGATGACCGCGAAGGGACGCTGGACACCGGCCACCTCCGCCCGGCGAACGGGCGAGGTCAGCGCATCGGAACGGAGGTTGTGCACGAAGCGGGCGTTGCCTTCCTTGAGGCGGCGGAGCGCCTGTGCTGGCTCGAGCATGGGGCCGGCACCCTCCTTCGGGCGGAACGTGCCGGTCAACGACTTCCGGCGCACGCTGCTCCGGACCGGACGTGCTGGCTCCCGCGCGTCAGGGACGGCGAGCAGAGTGCGCGCCGAGGCCTCTGGCGGTGGACACCTCGACGATCGCGGCGCGATACCGCCCGAAGGCGCGGCGGGAGGGAATCGCCCTCTGCCTGTCCGGCGGAGGATTCCGCGCGGCGCTGTTCCACGCCGGTGCCCTGCGGCGGCTCAACGAGCTGGGCGTGCTCTCGCAGGTGCGCACCATCTCCTCGGTCTCGGGCGGGTCCATCACCAGCGGGCTCCTGGCGACGGTGTGGCCCCGGCTCGAGCGCGAGGGGCACCGCTTCACCAATCTGCACACGCTCTTCGAGCAGCCGCTCCGGGCGTTCTGTGGACGGAACATCCGGAACCGACCTTTGCTCTGGGGTCGTGTCGATCCCCGCAACTGGCCAAGGCTGCTCTCCTCCAGCTTCAGCGCGACCGACCTCCTGGCCGCCGAGTACGAGCGGCTCCTCGGACGGGTCCGGCTGAGTGACCTTCCACAGCACCCGCGCTTCATCTTCTGCGCGGCGAACCTCCAGACCGGAGTCAGCTTCGAGCTCTCCGCGCGATCCATCGGCGATTACGTGCTCGGATATGCCGAGCCCGACGGGTTCACCCTCGCCGAGGCCGTCGCCGCGTCCTCCTCCTTCCCCTTCGCCTTTCCACCGCTGGTCCGGGCGGTGGACGTCGAGTCGTTCACCGGCGGCGACCCCAAGGCCATGGCCACGGGCTTCCGGCCGGGCCCTCGCATCGCGCTGACCGACGGCGGCGTCTACGACAACATGGGCCTCGAGCCGGCCTGGAAGTCGCATGCGGTGGTCCTGGTCTCGGACGGGGGAACGCCCTTCGAGATCCAGGCGCGAACCCGGACCTGGCTGGTGCCTCGGCTGCAGCGGTCGTTCCAGGTGGTCGCGAACCAGGCGCTGGCCGTGCGGAAGCGGTGGTTGATCGCCGCCTACCTGCGGGAGGTCTATGGCGGCGCCTACTGGGGCCTGGGCACCGACCGCGACGAGTACCAGGTTTCCGGCGCCGAGCGTCCCGCCGGATACTCGGGACGGGTGCTGGACCGTCTTCGCGTCGTGCGCACCGACCTCGACCGCTTTTCTCCGGCCGAGCAATCGGTGCTGATGAACCACGGGTGGGCGCTGGCGGGCGCCGCGCTGAACCGCTGGAGCTCGGCTCTGGTCACCCAGGCCGCCGCCCCGCGGGCTCCCGACGCCGCGCTGCTCGACCCCGATGCCGCGCTGGCCGCGCTGGCCGAGAGCGACCGCTTCCGCTTCCTGGGCCACTAGGGACCTTGGTCACCCTTGTGCCCTGCGCCGGGAGCGGAACAGAGTCCGCGCCCGGGAGGATCTATGCACCGAGTCGCTCGACCATTGCTCGGGATCGCGACGCTGCTGGCAGCACTCACCACCAGGGCCGAGGAGTCTGCCGCGACGCTCCCCCGGAGAGGCCTGGGGGAGCACGTCTTCATCCGGTCTCACCGTGTACAACCCGTTCACCACGACGGACGTGGCCAGCACCTCCGGATTCGGCTACGGAACTGCCGGAGGTCCGACGTTCACCATCCAGGGGGAAACGAGGGACCTCGCGGATTACCAGATCGTCGCCTACTCGCAGACCTTCTCCGGTCAGTGGGGGATCAGCGACTGGTGGGCCGTCCGGCTCATCGCCGATGGCACCATCTACACCGGACAGCGTGGGCGCCGACGCCCTCCAGATCCAGGGAGCGGTCGACCTGGACCTCAGGGAGCTGGGAAGCATCCCCATGGGCTTCTCGGTGAACGTCAGCAGTGCGTACAGCCTGGGCGACGAGAAGTTCCGGCGTTACGTCTACGGCCTGGGCATCTTCTACACCGGGAGGCAGGAGCTCACCCTCGGGCTCGAGCTGGCGCTGCGGCGGGCGCCGCTCGGAACGCACGACGTCTTCGTGAAGTCGTACTACGCCCTCATCTCCCTGCGTTACAGCTTCAACTGAAGGAAGCGGAAGCTCTCACCGGGTGAGCCCTGCAACGGCCCCCCCATCGGAGGAACATGAAGACCGTTCACGCGGCCCTGGCGACGTCCCTTCTCTTCGGCTGTGCAGCCACCAAGATCGAGAACACCTGGACCGCGGGCCAGCCGCCGCCGCAGCCGATCCAGAAGTTCGCGGTGTTCGCGGTGACCGGCTCGCCGTCGGGGCGCATCGCCTACGAGGAGACGCTGACCACCCGGCTGAAGGAGGCCGGGCTCCCGGCCGTCCCGGGTTATGATCTGGTCACCTACGACGAGCACCCCTCGAAGGAGGAGGTGATGCGCCGCCTCGAGGAGAAGGGCATCGACGGCGCGCTGGTGAGCCGCATCGACCGGAAGACCACCAAGACCGAGTCGACCCCGGTCTGGGTCGGTGGCGGCTACTCGCCCGGGTTCTACGATTACTGGTACACGCCGGTGGCGGTGGGGACCTACACCACCGAGACCAACGAGTTCGTCGTGGAGACGGTTCTGTACAGCCTCCGGGACAACCGGCCGTACTGGGCCGCCCGGAGCAACACCAGCCGGACCGCCCCCACCAAGTTCGCCAACGACATCGCCAAGCCGGTGGCGGACTCGCTCAAGGAGTCGGGACTCTTCGGCGCGCCGAAACCCTGAGCATGGACGCACGGCGCCCGTACGCCGATCCGCAGGCGTCCCCCTGGTGCGGGGGAGGCTAGAAGCGCACCGAGATCCCGCCGGTGAAGTCGAACTGGGCGAAGGGGATTCCACCCGACAGGCCCACGCTCGCGCCGCCGGTCCCCACCCAGAACCCGGCTCCGCTGAAGTACACCGGCACCAGCGCGCGGGCCTCGAAGCGCAGCCCGATGTTCTCGGTCACCCAGACCTTGAAGCCCAGGCCCGCGGTGAAGGCGAACCGCACGGTGTCCTCGCCGGCGTAGGTCGTTCCGTCCGCGAAGCGAACCGAGCTCGGATGGATGATCACCATGCCTGCGGTGATCGCCCCGAAGGGCTCGATCCTGCCGAGGGGCTTGCTCACGTGACCGCCGATCTGGATCCAGTGCAGGCCCAGGCCGGCCGAGTCGCTGCTGGGGAAGGCCGGCGAGAAGGAGGCGAAGCGGGCGTGCGTCGGCACGTAGGCGTAGAGCAGCTCGACGGCGTACCCGGGCCGGATGAAGTAGTCGATGGTCCCCCCGTAGTCGACCGCCCCGTCGATGATGACGCTGCCGTTGAAGGTGCTGGCATCGGTGGAGACCGTCCATCCGACGAAGCCGCCGAGCTCGATGTCTCCCCGTGACTTGGCAGGAGGCGGGGGCGTGTATGCCGGAGGCCCGTAGCTGGGCTGCACGTAGACCGGCTGCGGCGGAGGCGCCGGCGGCCCGTACGGATTCGGAGGGGGTGCAGGGAGGTAGCCCGGTGGCGGTGTCCCCTGCGCCCAGGTCACCCCGGTGAGCAGCAACGTTCCCAGCAGCACGCATCGCACCATGGTCGTCCCTCCCGGCCCGAGGATTCCCTATGGCCCAACCGAGCCTCGCAGCCCAGTGGACCGTCGTCACGGGCGGTTGGACCTTGGTCTCATTGCCAGTCCCGGGCGGGGGGCGAGACGAGGGACCGAAGGCCAGGGAGAGCATGGAGCGGGTGAACGGCATCGGCACAGGAATCGGGCTGACAGCCATGGTCGCGGCCGTGCTCGCCGCCTGTGGCCACGCGCCGCCGGCGCCCGATTCGGCCGACCAGGGGGAGGAGCGTCGGCTGGCGGGGGCCAACGGGTGGCTCCTGGGAAGCTCGCTGGGAATCGGCCCCGCCCTTCCGGTGGTGTTCATGCACGGCGCGGGTGGCAACCACCGCCTGTTCGACCCGCAGCTCGCCGAGTTCCGGGGCGGTCGGAGGGTCGTGGCGTTCGACCAGCGCGGCTGCGGCGGGAGTGCGGATGCGCCGGGCGGCAACTACGATCTCGACACGCGGGTGCGCGACCTCGGGGCCGTGCTCGACGCCATCCAGCTGGACCCGGTGGTGCTCGTGGGCCACGGCACGGGCGCGCAGGTGGTGGCCCGCTATGCCGAGCAGAACCCGTCCCGGGTGCGGGGGCTGGTGCTGGTCAACCCGGTGAGCGGCAACGCGGATGCCGGACGGATCGCCGGCCTCCCCGAGCCAGAATTCCGGCCTGCCGTCGAGCGCTGGCTGGGAGTCCTCCTCGAGGGCGCCAGTCCGGAGGCGCGGCAACGGGTCCTCGCCTCGGTCGGGGTGGCCCGCGTCCCGGCGATGCGGTCGATGCTGGCCGACGCCGCCGGGACGGAACTGCCGGCCATGCTGGCCTCCTACCCGGGTCCGGTCCTCGTCCTCGCCGCTCCGGACGAGCCGGTGCCCGGCCCGCTCCGCCCGGGGATCGAGGTCCGCCGGCTCTCTGGCGGGAGCCACTGGGCGCCACCGGATGAACCGGACGAGGTGAATGCGCAGCTCAGGGAATTCTTCCACCCCCTCGACGCCGCGGCAGGCCGGCGCCGCCGGTCCGGCTGAGACTTGGGGAGGCCGCCCTTGGGCGCGAGACGATGCTCAGGCCTGGAGAGGCGTGGCATTCTTCGCCCCCGGTCCCGAGGTCAAGCTGAACCGCAGCGGGAACGGGGACACGGACGGAACCGCCGGCGGGAGGAGGCTCTGGCACAATGGCCACGATGAGCGGCCTCCCCGCCCTGCTGCTGAGTGTCAGCCTGGCCGCCGCGGCCGGCGAGCCCCCTCGGGGCCCGACGCTGGATGTGGCGAACCGCAAGGTGTTCACCTTCCGCGCCACCGTCGCCGGAAGCTCACCGGCGGAGCGGCTGGCCAGTGCCCAGGCCCGGCTCGAGCAGCTCCCCACCCGAGGTCCCCCGGAGCAGGTCGAGATCCGTCCGGTCCAGCTCGGCTCCGAGAAGGGCACCGCGGTGCTGGTTGCTTCCCGCCTGCTCTTCACCGTCGCGGAGGGCGACGTCGACCTGCAAGGCGGAGAGACGACCGAGGGCATGGCGCGACAGGCCGCGCAGGTGCTCACCGAGGCACTGGCAGCCGAGCGCGAGCAGCGCTCCCTGCGGCTCCTGGTGCGTTCGCTGCTCCTGAGCTTGGCGAGCTCGGTCATCGCCGCCGGGACCCTCTGGCTCTTCGTCCGCGCCCGGCGCGCGGCCGACCTCGGCGTGGCCCGCATCAGCCGGCGCGAGGGCTTCAGGCTCTGGGACGTCGACTTCGGCCCGATCATCCGCTCTTCGCTCCGGGCACTGCTGTTCGTCTTCTTCTGGACCCTGGCGCTGACCGTCATCGAGGTCTGGCTCACCTACGTCCTGTCGCTGTTCCCCCTCACCCGGCCCTGGTCCGACGCGCTCCTCGGCAGCGTCCTGGGTCTCCTGGCCCGGCTCGGGCGCGCGCTGCTGGGGGGAATCCCCGACCTGCTGACCGCACTCGTCATCCTTCTCATCGGCCGGGCGGTCGCCGGCTTCGTCTCCAGCGCCGTCCACCGGGTCGAGGAGAAAAGCGCGGTGCTTCCCTGGGTCCATCCCGAGACCGCGGGGGCGACCCGCCGGCTCCTGGTGGGGACGGTCTGGCTGGTGACCATCGCAGCGGCCTACCCGTACCTGCCGGGCTCCGGCTCGGAGGCCTTCAAGGCCCTGAGCCTGGTGGTGGGCCTGGGCCTTTCCCTCGGCTCCACGGGGATCGTCGCCCAGGCGATGAGCGGGCTGGTGGTCATCTACTCGCGGGCGCTCTCCCGAGGCGACTGCGTGCGGATCGGGGACATCGAGGGCGTGGTGACCGAGGTGCACCTTCTCTCCACCCGGCTCCTCACCATCGAGGGCGAGGAGGTCACCATCCCGAACACGGTGGTGGTGAATGGGCCGGTGAAGAACTTCGGCCGGGCGAGCAAGGGCCAGGGAGCGCTCGTCTCGGCACGGGTGGGCATCGGCTACGATGCTCCCTGGCGAAAGGTGCACGCCCTTCTGCTCGATGCCGCGAGGGAGACGCCGGGTCTGCGTCCCGAGCCCGCGCCGTACGTTCTCCAGCGCGCCCTCCACGATTTCTACGTCCAGTACGAGCTGATCGCCTCGGTGGAGAACCCGGTCGATCGGCCTCTCGTCGCCTCGGCGCTGCATGCCCGCATTCAGGACGGATTCAACACCGCGGGGATCCAGATCATGTCCCCCCACTTCGCGCTCCAGCCCCGAGCCCCGGTGCTGGGAGAGGGGCCGCCCGCCGCTCCGGGTGAGTCGGGGCGGGTCGATCGCCCGGCGGCTGCCGGCGTGCATGCCCGCTGACGACCTCCACTCAGCGGCGGGCGATCCTCATCGCCCGTTCCCGTAAGTCCGGAGAGAGGAGGAGCTCCTCGCTGAGATAGCCGTTCACCTGGATCATCCGGGCGATCCCGCCGGTCCAGCCGGTCTGATGGCTCGCGCCGATCCCCGCGCCGTTGTCCCCGTGGAAGTACTCGTAGAACAGGATGTGGTCGCGCCAGTGCGGATCAGTCTGGAACTTCTCTGATCCGCCGTATACCGGGCGGTGTCCCGATCCGTCCCGGGTGAAGGTCCGGATCAGCCGTTCGGCCAGCTCACGCGACACCTCGAACAGCGTCATCTCCCGACCGGATCCGGTGGGGCACTCGATCTTGAATCGGTCGCCGTAATAGGCAGCGAGCCGGACCAGCGCGGTCCAGAGCAGAAAGTTCACCGGCATCCACACCGGCCCTCGCCAGTTGGAGTTCCCGCCGAACATCCCGCTGTCCGAATCGCCGGGGACGTAACCCACGCGGAATTCCTTCCCTCCGTGGTGGAACACGTAGGGGTGTTCCAGGTGATGGCGGGACAGGGCGCGGATGCCGTGGGGCCCGAGGAACTCTCGCTCGTCGAGCATCCGGGTCAGGATCCGCCGGAGCTTCTTCTCGTCGACGATGGAGACCATCCGCCGCCCGTGAACACCGGGCTCGGCCGGCATGTGGACGTTCGCCACGAGATCGGGGTGGCGAAGGAGGAACTCTCGCGCGTTCTTCCGGAAACTGGGGAGCCGCTCGGCGATGTCCTCGTCGAAGACGGCCACCGCCGCCAGTGGGAGCAGGCCGACCATCGACCGGACCTTGAGCCGCATCGCCTGCCCGTCCGGCAGCCGGAGGACGTCGTAGAAGAACCCATCCTCCTCGTCCCACATGTCGTCCTGGTTTTCCCCCAGCCGGTCCATCGCGGCGGAGATCCAGATGGTGTGCTCGAAGAACTTGGTGACGAACTCCTCGTAGGCCGGGTTGTGCAGCGCCAGTTCCACCGCGATGCGCAGCATCTGCTGGCTGAAGAAGGCCATCCAGGCCGTGCCATCGGCCTGCTCCAGGCAGCCCCCGGTGGGCAGCGGTGAGCTCCGGTCGAAGACGCCGATGTTGTCCAGCCCCAGGAATCCACCCTCGAAGACGTTGTTCCCGGTGCGGTCCTTGCGGTTCACCCACCAGGTGAAGTTCACCAGCAGCTTGGAGAAGACGTAGGTCAGAAAATCGATGTCGCCCTTCCCGTGGCGCTCCTTGTCGATGAGGTAGACCTGCATCGTCGCGTAGGCATGGACCGGGGGGTTCACGTCGCCGAAATTCCACTCGTACGCCGGCATCTGCCCGTTGGGGTGCAGGTAGTCGCTCCGTAGCATCAGGTCGAGCTGCGACTTGGCGAAGTCCACGTCGACCATCGCCAGCGGCAACATGTGGAACGCCAGGTCCCACGCCGCGTACCAGGGGTACTCCCACTTGTCGGGCATGGAGATGATGTCGTCGTTGATCATGTGGAACCACTCGGCGTTCCGCACCCGCTGGCGCATCCAGGGCGGCGTCTCCGGTCCCACTCGGTGCTCCTTGAGCCAGGTGGACAGGTCGTAGTGGAAGTACTGCTTGCTCCAGAGCATCCCGGCGAGCGCCTGGCGCATCACCCGCGCCCGGTCAGGGTCCGCCTTCACCGCCGGCGGGGTGATTCCGTCGTAGAAGGCGTCGGCCTCTTCCCGTCGCTGCTGGAGGATCCGCTCATGGTCGGCGAAGGGAGCCGGCGTCACCGCGGGCGAGCTCCGGGTGAGCCGGAGGCGCACGGTTTGGGTCTGGCCCGGCCCCACCGTGAGCACCAGGTGCGGTGCGGCCTTGGTTCCCCGCTGAGCCGGATTCACCGCCTCCCGGCGGTTGTGCACTACCCGCTCGCCGATACCGTCCTTCACGTAAAGCGAGGGATTGGGCTGGCCCCACAGACGCTGCGCATTACTCTCGTTCTCGGTGAAGAGCAGGTCGGGCTTGCCCTCGCAGTAGAGGAAGTGGTCGGGAAGCGCGTCACCGGTGAGCGAGACCGTGTGGTGCGCAGCGATGGCGGTTGCCTCCGGATGCTCGACCCGCTCCAGCATCGGCTTGCCGCCCCCGCCGCCCCAGGACCAGGTGTTCCGGAACCACAGCGTGGGGAGCACGTGGAGGCTCGCCGCCTCGGGGCCGCGATTGACGACGTCGATGCGGACCAGGACGTCCTCCGGCCCGGCCTTGGCGTACTCGACGAACACGTCGAAGTACCGGTCCTCGGCGAAGACACCGGTGTCCAGCAGCTCGTACTCCAGCTCGTGCTTCCCCCGGGACGCGTTGGTCCGGACCAGGTCCTCGTAGGGGAACCGGCGCTGCGGGTACTTGTACAGGTACTTCATGTACGAGTGGGTCGGCGTGCTGTCGAGATAGAAGTAGTACTCCTTCACGTCCTCGCCGTGGTTTCCCTCGCTGTTGGTCAGCCCGAACAGCCGCTCCTTGAGGATGGAGTCGCGCCCGTTCCAGAGCGCGAGCGCGAAGCACAGTCGCTGCTTTCCGTCGCAGATGCCGGCCAGCCCCTCCTCGCCCCAGCGGTAGGCGCGAGAGCGGGCCTGGTCGTGGGTGAAGTAGGCCCAGGCGTTCCCGTCCTCGCTGTAGTCCTCGCGCACCGTGCCCCACTGTCGCTCGCTGAGGTACGGGCCCCACTGCTTCCAGTCGGCCTTGCCGGCATGGCTCTCGTCGAGTCGCGCCTGCTCCGGATTCGCGCGCTTCTGGTCGGACATGGCTTCCTCCCGGGAGCCCGCACCGGTTGCTCGGGCGGATCAGAGGAACAGACCCATCAGAGGAACAGACCTTGCCCGGCGTCCATCACCTTGCCGTGAGACTTTCGTCCCACGCCGTGGGGAAGCCCGGGGGTCGGCGACCGGGCTCAGAACGCCTCGCCGGCGCCGAAGTAGAAACCGATGGTCTTCTGGGCCACCGTCAGGTCGAGGGTGATGTTGGTCCGCGACTGCCGGTTCTGCATGATCCGCAACCCCACTCCGCCGGCGACGCGTGGGTGCTCGAAGAGCGACTCGCCTGGCTCCGTGTAGCCCATGAGGTTCACCGCGGGCCGGGTGAAGGTGGACAGGTTGGCGAACACCACGCCGCCGAGTAGCCCGTTGTCGGTGATGCGAAAGCGCCACTCGGCCTCCGCGTAAACCTCCGCAGTTCCACGGAAGCGCCCCTGCACCCATCCCCGGCCGGTACGGTTCTTCTGGTCCCAGCCGATCGAGGGCAACGCCAGATAGGGCAGCGCCCCGCTCACCTGCCCCTGGGCCATCACCCAGAAGGCGAGCACGTTTCTCGGCACCGCCGCGGACAGCGAGAGGTACGCCCGGAGCTCTGCGCTGATGAGCGAGCTGTCCTTGCTGCTCCCGAACCAGGTCGGGTTCCACTGATACGAGAGGCTCGCGTACGCCCCGCGGTACGCGTTGATGGTGGAGTCGCGGGTGTCGTAGAGGACGTTCAGGCTCAGCCCGCTGGTGTTGTAGGCCTTGGTCCCGAAGCCCTCGACGGCGCTGTAGGCGTAATGGCTGGTGACCACCGGAGGGCTGGCCGACAGGTCGAGCCTCTGGTCCACGATGGCGTAGTAGCGATCGAAGCTCAGCCCCGGGCCGATGTAGAGAGCGCCCCAGACGTTCCGGAGGGCGTTCTGCCGGAAGCGGAGCAGGTTCATGTCCATGTGCTGCGCGCCCTCGACCTCGGCGGTCGTGCCGATCCCGTTGAGGGTGAAGCCCTGGCTCACCGGGCTGTGCCCCGTCCCCAGTCCGAAGGTGTCCTGGTTGAAGATCATGAAACGCCAGTCACCCTGGAACTCCCAGGTGTTCCGGCCGGTCATGATGGTGCTGTTGATCTGGGTGATGAACTGGTTCTTGGTGGTGTACAGCACCATCGCCTGAACGCTGGAGATGGTGGTGTCCTCGGGATCTCCGAGGTACATGCCGAAGATGCCGACGCCGCCGAAGAGAAACCCGACGGTCGGGTTGTAGGCGAACGCCGGGAGCACCGCGAGCAACGGCTCGAAGGCTTTCGGGGGAGCCTGCTTCTTCTCCGACAGGCCCACGGCGATGAACAGGTCGGTCTCGTCCCGGTAGGGCTCGCACCGTCCGGTTTGGCAGACAGAGCCGCTTCCGAGACGCTTGCGGCACTGCTCACTGTCCTCGCAGGTGACCGGCTCCTCCTCGGCTGCAGTCGCCGCTGGCGCGGCCAGGAGGGCCACGGCGAGGCCGATCTCCCCGATGCTTCCAAGGTGCCGCCGCATGCTTGACCGTCCGCTCCGGGCGCGTGCAGCGAACGGCAGCGACCCGTTTGAATGCGACCCCCATCGCATCCGTATCGCAACGGCATCCGTGGGGAATCGTTGGACCTTGGTCTCATTGTCGGTCTATGGGGCGGCTGAGACCCTGCCCGCTTCGAGGGGAGAGGAGGCCCCAGAAACCCATGTCCCCCGTCGGGAAAACCCTGGCAGTACCCATCTTCGGGCTCGGACTGCTGCTCGCTGCCTGTCATCCCTCGGGCGCCGAGTTCATCTCCGATCTCGACACGGTGGCGACGACGCACGATGGCACCTTCGATTTCGCGAGCCAGAACACCTACTCGCTCCCGGACCGCGTCGTCTTCATCACCGACTCCGATCCGGGGGGGAACCCGGACCGGCTTCCTCCAGACCTCGAGCAGCTCATCCTCGGCACCATCGACAACGAGATGAGCGCGCTGGGTTACCAGAAGGTCGACATCGGGCAGAACCCGGACCTCACGATGACGGTCGGCGCCCTGAAGGTGACCAACGTCAGCTACTACTACGGTTACTGGTGCGGCTACTGGAGCTGGTACTACCCCTGTTATCCCTATTACCCGCCGGTCGTTGGCGTGAGCACCTACACCGTCGGCTCGCTGATCATCGACATGGCTCCGAACGGAACGGCCGCCGGGAATCAGTACCGGGGCGTGTGGACCGCGGTCATCCGCGGCATCCAGACCGGGAGCAACAGCACCGACAGGACCCGTCTGGTGAACGGGATCTCGCAGGCCTTCATCCAGTCGGATTACCTGGGCAAGCCATGAGCTCCTACCGGAAACTGATTCCTCTCGCCGCGCTGGTCACCCTGCTGGTCGGTCCGGCTGCACGGGCAGACATCCCGCCGAGCTTGGTGGCCGTCACCTACCAGTTCTCGATCCCCATCGGAGAGACCTTCAAGTACACCCCACCGGTCAGCTGGCGGGGAATTGGCCTCGATGTCGCCACCTTCATCCGGAGGGATCTCGCGGTCGGCCTCGCCTTCGGGTGGAACGTGTTCTTCGAGAACACCACCTCGACCATTACCGTCCGCAACACGCAGATCACCGGCAACCAGGACCGGGCCCTCAACGTCTGGCCGACCCTGGTGAACATCAGGTGGTTCCCGAAGATCTCCTCCAACCGGGACATCCAGCCGTACATCGGGGCCAACGCCGGCGGTTACATCATCGAGCGGTACCTGGCGGTCGGCCTCACCGCATCCCAGGAGACGCACTACCACCTCGGGCTCGCGCCCGAGATCGGCGTCTTCATCCAGAATCCCGTCGGAGCGGTTGTCCTCAACGCTCGCTACAACATGGCCTTCGCCGCGGGAGGAGTTCCGTTCCAGCAGTTCCTCAGCATCAACCTCGGCTACGCCTGGGAGAGATGACATGCGCACCATGAATCGTTGGATCACTCTCGGAATTGGATGCCTCGCGCTCGGCGCCCTGGCCCAGGCACCCGCACCGGCGCCAGCACCGGCACCCGCGCCGGCGGCGCCGGCGGGGGCACCGGGCCCGACGCAGGACGCGGCGGCCTCGCTGCTCAAGGTCTACGTGTTCCCCGCGAACAACCAGACCCCGGATCAGCAGGGGAAGGACAGCAACGACTGCTACGCCTGGGCGAAGCAGCAGACCGGCGTCGACCCCACCAACCCCACCGTTCCCCAGAAGGCCGACACCAGCCAGACCGGCAAGGGTGCCGCGGTCAAGGGCGCGGCGAAGGGTGCAGCTGCGGGTGCAGCCATCGGCGCCATCGCCGGTGATACCGGGAAGGGCGCAGCGATCGGCGCAACGGCAGGCGGGATGGGCGGTGCCAGTGCCAAGCGTCAGGGGAAGAAGCAAGCCGAGGCCCAAGCCCAGCAGCAGCAGCAGGCCGCGGTGAACCAGCAGATCGACGCCTTCAAGAAGGCGTACACCGCGTGCATGGAAGGAAAGAAGTACACGGTGAAGTGACCGCGGGTATGGTGCGGCGTCGTCGCACGCAGCGCACGGGAGCACCGCACATGAACCGACGAGGAGCCCTTCGCTGGGCCGCCATTGGCTGTCTGCTCGCCGTCTCCGCACCGCGGGCCGAGGAGGAGGCCAAGCCCAAGCGGGTGGACATCAAGAACCTCAGCTGCGAGGACTTCCTGGCGCTCCCCGCAGACGTGCAGCCAGTCGTGGTCGCCTGGGTGCACGGCTACACACGCGCCGGCGGCGAGAACTGGGTCTTTCAGGCTGGGGAAGGCAAGACCTTCATCGCCTCGGTCGAGGAGAAGTGCACCAAGTCCCCGAAGGCGAGCTTCCGCTACCAGGTGCTGGAGACGGCCAAGGAACGACAGGCGGCGGCGAGGGCGAAGGCGGCCAAGAAGTAACGAGCTGGGCGAGGCTCGAAAAGTGCGGAGCGGGATCCGGCCGGCGTCCCGCTCCTCCCGTTCTTGCTCAGGGATTCGTCCGCCCGAACTTCGAACGGGCCGCCTTCTGGCGGATCCGCTCCACTTCCTTGGGGTCCACGTTCTTCCGGACCAGCGTCTGCACCGCGTAGCGGACCTGGTGGTACTCGTCCGCGCAGCCCTCGGCCCGGTCGTCCGGGAGCTTTCCCAGCTCCTTGGCGAACGCATAGCGCTTGGGGTCGGAGCCCCAGGCGAGGCAGAGCACGTTGTAGAAGCGCTGGCGGTCGAGCCCGTGCACGTCGGCGAAGTCGTCCTCGCCGGGCTTCCGCGCAGAAGAGTCGGTGTCGTACATGAAGGCCGCTGCGCGGAGCATGCGCTCGGCAAAGTCGCCGCCGAGTTGCGTCGCGGCGTAGGCAGCGACCTGGTCGGCGGCATCCTCCTCCCTCCCCAGCACCGGGACCGCCAGAACGGCGAACACCGCGTGGGCGGTCTCGTGGAGCACGATGAACAGGAACGGTCCGACCACCGCCTGCTCCGGGGTCAGGTTGAACTTGCCCGACGTTCCGGCGGACTTCACGAAGTCGCGCACCAGCTCGTAGCAGAAGGTGATCACGTCGGTCTGCGGGTCGTACCAGGCGTTCGACTCGCCGCAGCTCTCCGCCTTCAGGGTCAGCGTCCGGGGAAGCTTGAGGGCAGAGAGCATCTCCGCAGCGCCCTCGAGGACTCTCCGCTCCTTCATCTTGGCCGCGAGCGGCGCGAGCTCCGGCTTGGTGGTGTCCTGGTAGGCCACCCGGAAGGCGTGCGTCTTCGCCGGAGCGGCACTCCCCGCGCCGAGCAGCGCGCCGAGCAGGAACGCCGGAACTGTGGTCGTCACCATGGGCTCTTCCTTACCACCCGGCCAGGCACCTCAGGCGTGGGGTGCCGAGGCGCTCTCCAGCGCGCGCGACACCGCCTGTACCAGGAGCGTGGGCTCGAAGGGCTTCTGCAGGCACGGGACGTCCCCCAGCCCCCGGCGGCGGAGCATCTGCGGCGCGTCGATCCGGCCGGTGACGAAGATGGCCGGAAGCGCTACGTGGTCGGCGCGCAGGCGCTCCACCAGGTCGGGGCCGCTCATCCCGGGGAGCATCACGTCGACGACCAGACAACCCGGTCGCGTGTCCGGCAACGCGTGGAGGAGCTCCTCGGCGGTGGAGAACGAGGCGACGCGGAGGCCGTGGCCACGCAGGATGCGGGTCAGCGCGCGGCGGGCGGCCGCGTCATCCTCGATCACCGCGACCATGGTCTCCGGCGAGGAACGCGAGGAGACGGTCCGACCCGCGGACATCCCGGCCCTCCGTCCAAGGTTCGGCCCACCCTAGGGAAATTTTCCCGGGTCCTGCTATACGACGTTGGTCTCATCTCCGCTGCGGGGTGCGAGTCGTCGGATGCCAGCATCGAAGATCGCCTTCGACCAGCCCGAGCTCTTCGAGCAGCAGCTCGCCGAGCTTTCCGCGACTTTCGTTGCTCTCCCGGCGGAACAGGTCGACCAGCAGATCGACTGGGGCTTGCAGCTGATGCTGGAGGCCATGGGGATGGACCGGAGCAGCGTGGCCGAGCTCTCCTCCGACGGTCAGCGCTTCGAGGTGACCCACACCCGGGTGCGGGGTGCCACCCCACCCCTCGTGACCGGGAACCTGGCGGAGCTGCTGCCCTGGTACTCCGAGATCCTCCGCAAGGGTGAGGTGCTCCGGTTCGACCGCCTTCCGGATCAGCTTCCTCCGGAGGCGGTGGCCGAGCGGCAGTACGTGACCAGCATCGGGCTCCGGTCCCAGCTCACCATTCCCTTCCGGGTCGGTGAACGCGTCATCGGGGCCATCGGGTTCGCCTCCTTCGGGCGCGAGGTGCAGTGGTCGCCCCGGCTGGTTCGCTCCGTCCGGCTGATCGGAGAGGTGTTCGCCAACGCCCTCGCGCGGAAGCACGCGGCGCACGAGCAGCTCCAGCTCCGGGAGCAGCTGGCACACAGCGCGCGGGTGAACGCGATGGGCGAGGTGGTCGCCTCCATCGCCCACGAGGTCAACCAGCCACTGTTCGCCATCGTCAGCAACGCTCGCGCGGCCGGCGCGCTGCTCTCCCGGGGAGAGCCCGACCTCGCGGAGATGGGCGCGGCGCTGGAGGACATCGTCCAGGACGCCAACCGGGCCAGCGCGGTCATCTCCCGGGTGCGTTCCTTCCTCCAGCGGAAGCCCACCGAGCACCTTCCGGTGGACCTGAACGGGGTCGTGGATACCGTGCGGACCTTCCTCGGCCCGGAGCTGGCACGCCGCCGGGTGACCCTCGAGCTTCAGCTGGAGAGCGAGCTGCCCCCCGTGCTCGGAGACGGAGTTCAGCTGCAACAGGTGCTGATGAATCTCCTGATGAACGGGATGGAGGCGATGGAGCGCGTGGACCCGAAGCAGCGAGTCGTCCGGGTGACGACCGTGGCCGAGCGCAGGGGACCGATCCGCCTCGAGGTCTTCGACGCAGGGCCGGGGCTGGATCCGGACGCCCGGGCACGCCTCTTCGAGCCCTTCTTCACCACCAAGGCGAACGGCCTGGGGATGGGGCTCGCGCTTTGCCGCTCCATCGTCGAGGCGCACGGGGGCCGCATCCAGCCGCTCGAGCGACCCGGAGCAGGGACCACCTTCCAGGTCTCCTTCCCGGCCCGGAATCGCTGACCCCGATCTTCGCGCAGAACTTGCGGGTCACCGCGCATCCCCGGCTGGACCACCCCATGGCCTGGCCGGGCAGAGCTGAAACGCCCGACCGGGCCCGCGGGAAGCGACTCCCTCCCGCGGGCCGGTCGGCCCCCTCCTGCTGCCTACTTCGCCGGCGCCGGCGCCTTCGGCTTGCCCTTCTTCGGAGCCTTCGGCCCGGCGGGCTGGACCGAGAGGGCCAGCGCCTCGGAGTACTTGGCGGTGATGGTGTCACCAACTTTCACGTTCTGCCAGCGCTCCGGGTGCTGCATCTTCACCTCGACGGTGTTGCCCCCCGAGCCCTTGATGGTGGCGACCTTCTTGTCCATGTCGACCGCCTCCACCGTGCCGTTGAGGGTCACGGTGCGGGCGATGACGCCCTCGGGCTTCTTTCCCGCCTCCGAGCGATCGGTGGCCATGGCCTCGGTGGGCTGCGGCAGCGGCTTCGTGGGATCGGACTCGTTCACCTCGACCGCCAGCGCCTCCTGGTACTGGACGATGACCTCGTCGCCGACTTTCACCTGTGGAAGGTTCCGGGCCTGCTTGCTTGCCACGAACTCGTGGTCCTTTCCGTCGGGCGTGGTCAGGACCACGTGACGGGTCGGCACGTCGATGGACTTCACCGTGGCCTTGACCGTCTTGACGTCCTTCTTGCTGTAGGTGGCCTTCGGCTTCTTGGCCGGGGCCTCCTGGGCCATGGCTGGAACCGCGAGAGCCAGGGCGGCGACGACTGCTGAGCTCAACAGACGCATCGATGATCTCCTTCCATGAGTGCTACTGCGGCGGAGCCGCCTTGGGTTCGACGGGAGCCGGCGTCGGGGGCGGCGGGAGCTGCCAGCCTCCCCCGAGCGCACGGTACAGGTTGACGAAGGCCGTGGTCCGCTGTGCCCTGACCGCGGCGAGATTCAGCTCGGCCGGAAAGAGGAGGTTCTGCGTCGTGGTCACCTCGAGGTAGCTGGAGACGCCTCCGTAGAACCGATCCACCGCCAGGCCAACGGCCTCGGTGAGATTGGTGACCTCCTCCTCCCGCTGCTGGACGACGCCGTCAAGTCGCTTCACGTCGTCCAGGGCGTCGGCCACCTCCCGGAAGGCGGTCAGCACGGTCGACTCGTAGGCGTTCTTGGCCGCTTCCCACTGGGCGGAGGCGGCCTCGGCCTGCCCGTGCAGGGCGTCTCCCTGGAGGATGGGGGCGAGCCAGTTGACGCTCCCGCCTGCGCTCCAGACGAAGGACTTCGAGGGATTGAAGAGCTGGGTGAGGTCGGGACTGGCGAAGCCCGCCAGGGCGGTGAGACTGAAGCGGGGGAAGAAGTCCGCCTTGGCCACGCCGATCTGCGCGTTGGCGGAGACCAGCTGCTGCTCGACCGAGAGGACGTCCGGCCGGCGCTCGATCAGGGTGGAGGGAAGGCCGGCCGGGACGTTGCCGATGGATTGCAGTCCCGGGGCGGTCTTCGACCGGGCGATGGGGCCCGGGAGGCGGCCCAGCAGCAGCGAGAGCAGATTCTCCTGCCGGACGATGAGGCGCTCGGTGTCCAGCGCCACTGCCTGGGCATCGTTCAGCTGTGCGCGACCAGTGGTGACCGGGAGCTTGTTCCCCGCGCCTCCGCTGAGCCGGTCGGTGTACAGCTGCAGGGTGCGCTGGTAGTTCTTGACCGTGCGTTGGGCCACGTCCAGCTGCGCATCGAGTTGCCGGAGCTGGACGTAGGCCGACGCCACGTCGGCCACCAAGCTCACCGTGGCCGCGCGCCGGCCCTGCTCGGTGGCCAGGTACTGCGCCACCGCCGCCTCCGTCCCGCGGCGGATGCGCCCCCAGACGTCGATCTCCCAGGAGAGCTGGGCGTCCACCGAGAACACCGCGCCCGAGCGGGGGTCCTCGCTGGGGAAGCTCAAATTCCCCCGGCCGTAACCCGCGCTGGCGTTGGCGCCCACCGCGGGGAGGATCTGCGCCTTCTGGATCCGCGCCACCGCCCGCGCCTGCTCCACCCGGGCGATGGCCACGCGGAGATCGCGGTTGTTCTGGACCGCCTCGCCGAGGAGGTTGAGAAGCTCAGGGTCCTTGAACACCGACCACCAGGGCAGGTCGGCGATGGTCGCCGCATCCTGCCCCGGCGCGGCGTCTCGGTACTCGGTCGGCGTGGGCACCACCGGACGCTGATAGTCCGGCCCCATGAGGCAGCCGGTGGAGGCGACCGCGAGGGCGAGAACCGCCAGCGCTCTCCTCACGACTTGCCCTCGGCGACCGCGCCGGCACCGGGTGCCGCGTGGGCCACCGTGGGTGCCGTCGTGGCCCCGCCCTTTCCTCCCGCGAGCTTCTCCACCACCACGTAGAGCACCGGGACGATGAAGACCCCCAGCAGGGTGACCAGGCTCATGCCGGCGATGACCGCCGTTCCCAGGATTCGCCGCGAGGCGGCGCCGGCGCCCGAGGCTGTCCAGAGCGGGACACAGCCGAGGATGAAGGCGAAGGAGGTCATGAGGATCGGCCGGAGCCGCAGCCTCGCGCCCTCCAGCGCTGCCGTGACCAGGTCCTTCCCCTCCTGCTCGTGCTGCATCTTGGCGAACTCGACGATCAAGATCGCGTTCTTCGCCGCCAGGCCGATGAGCATCACCAGGCCGATCTGCCCGTACACGTCGAAGTCGAAGCGTCTGGCGATCAACCCGGCGAACGCCCCGAGCACGGCGATGGGAGTGCTGAGGAGCACGCTGAACGGCAGCGACCAGCTCTCGTACAGCGCGGCGAGGATCAGGAAGACGAACACCAGGGCCAGCCCGAACACCGCCAGCGTCCCTCCCTCCGAGGCCTTCTCCTGGTAGGAGAGGTTGGTCCAGGCGTAGCCCATCTCCGATGGCTGCGTCTGGGCGAACACCTCCTCGAAGGCCTTCAGCGCCTGGCCAGAGCTGAAGCCTGGAGCGACCGTGCCCAGCAGCTCGGCCGATCGGAAGAGGTTGAAGCGAACGGTGTACTCGGGGCCGCTCACGTTCTTGACCGTCACCAGCGTGGCGAGCGGGACCATCTCCCCGGTCGAGTTCCGGACGTAAAAGCGCTTGATGTCGTCTGCATTCACTCGCGCCTGGCCCTCGGCCTGGAGGTAGACCTTCCACTGCCGCCCGAAGCGGGTGAAGTCGTTGAGGTAGCTCCCGCCCAGGAACGCCTGCATTGCCCCGTAGACGTCGGTCAGTGCGACGCCCTGCTTCAGCACCTTGTCCTTGTCCACCTCGACGAAGATCTGCGGCACTGCCGGCGAAAAGTTGGCGGTCACCGCCTGGAACTCGGGACGTTTCCGGGCCGCGGCGAGGAACTTGTTCACGTTCTGGGCCAGGAACTCGACCGTCTTACCGGAGCGGTCCTGGAGCATCATGTTCGCTCCCCCCGCCGTCCCGATGCCGGGAATGGCCGGGGGCTGGAAGGCGAAGACCCGTGCCTCGGGCAGCTTGGAGAACGCGATGTTGAGCGCCCGGACGATGCCGGAAGCCGACTCGTTCTCGTGCTTCCGCTCCGCCCACTCGTGGAAGGCGATGAACACCGTGCCCAGGTAGCTGGAAGCGGTGTTGGTCAGGATGTTGTAGCCGCTGACGACGGTGTAGCTCCGGATCCCCGGAGTCTTGGCGAGGATCTCCTCCACCTTCTTCCCCACCTCCCGGGTTCGCTGCAGAGACGCCGCGTCGGGCAGCTGGATCGCCGCCAGCGCATAGCCCTGATCCTCGGTGGGAACGAACCCCGTGGGAATGCGGGAGCCGGTGAAGCCCGCGAGTAGCGCCACCGCCCCGAGCAGGCCCAGCGAGAGCACCGTCTTCCGGATCAGCCCGGCGCTGATCTTCACGTAACCCCCGGTCATCCGGTCGAACCGGGTGTTGAACCACTTGCCGAACCGGGCCATCAGCCCCTTCTGCCCATGCTTCGACCGGAGGAGCATCGCCGAGAGCGCCGGGCTCAGGGTCAGAGCGTTGAAGGCGGAGATCAGCACCGAGATGGCAATGGTCAGGGCGAACTGCTGGTAGAGCCGGCCGGTGATTCCTGGAATGAAGGCCACCGGGATGAACACCGCGGAGAGCACCAGCGCGATCCCGATCACCGGGGCGGTGACCTCCTGCATGGCTTTCAGCGTCGCGTCCCGCGGTGAGAGCCCCTTCTCGATGTGGTGCTCCACCGCCTCGACCACCACGATTGCGTCATCGACCACCAGGCCGATGGCCAGGATGAGACCGAAGAGCGAGAGGGTGTTCAGCGAGAACCCCAGCATCGGGAAGACGGCGAAGGTCCCCACGAGCGAGACCGGCACCGCGAGCAGGGGTATCAGGGTGGCCCGCCAGCTCTGGAGGAAGATGAAGACCACCAGGATGACCAGCACCATCGCCTCGAACAGCGTCTTCACGATCTCGTGCATCCCCTCGACGATGGGGAGCGTCGTGTCCAGCGCCACCTCGTACTCGAGCCCCTGGGGGAAGCTCTTCCGCACCTCCGCCATCGTGCCCTTGATCCCCTCGCCCACCGTGAGGGCGTTCGAGCCGGGGGTCTGGAAGATGGCGATCACCCCACCGGGCTTCCCGTTGTACCGGCCTTCCTGCTGGTAGTTGAGGGACCCGAGCTCGATCCGCGCCACGTCCTTGAGCCGGACCTGCGAGCCGTCGGGGTTGGCCCGCACCACGATC
>Ga0070664_100000104_pt1 | contig 54810 bp, 42 predicted proteins | sample KBSC73metaG_FD_65863 | JGI IMG/M metagenome (GOLD analysis project Ga0070664, IMG submission 65863) | Corn rhizosphere microbial communities from Kellogg Biological Station, Michigan, USA - KBS C7-3 metaG | ecosystem: Host-associated > Plants > Roots > Rhizosphere > Soil ... | reverse complement strand
GTTCCAACCGGCTCCAAGACTTCCAACAACGCCTTCGCGGACATGGATGTGAAAATCATTCGGGAATGGTTTTCAAAACCAGCCAACCTTCAGGGACTTCCACCCGGTCTGGCAAAGAAAGAAAGCCTGCCGCCCGGCCTGGAGAAACAGCTGCAGAAAAACGGGAGTCTTCCTCCGGGGTTGCAGCAGAAAATCCAACCGCTCCCTCCGGTGCTCGAGGTTCAATTGACGAGGTTACCCGAGGGCCAGAAACGCGTTGCGATCGCTGGCAGCATCATACTGATGAACTCCAAGACCAGCATTATCATCGACATTCTTACGAAAGTATTCTGACTTCGACACTGCTTGTCCGCTGCCGCTGAATGATCGTCCTCGAGCATCCCTACAGGACTTCGAACGAAAACAGGCAATCCGATCTACAATAGATGCACTATGCAGAAAAAAACGTGTAAGACATGTGGAAAGACCTGGATCATTGAACGGTATGACGACCACCTTTGTGTCGCAATTCCCAAGAAGACTCGAAAAGCTCGCGTCACAACTCCCGTATTGGCAGTTCAGACCGAAACCGTTAGTGAAGGCTCACCGCTTATCGCATTTCGTCGGATGTTGTAGGGCGTTGTAACCCGGCCCCGAAGACAAGTGGCAGCAGAAAGTAAGAACGCGGCCCACTTCAATCTGGGGAGTTTCGTGAATCATGCCGATTGCCCCAATGTGGGCTCTTGCGATTGGGAAAGTATGAACCAAGGCGTGGGCCAGGTTCTTCATAATCTTCACATTGTACTTTCCTGCTGGTTTTCTTATGCTCACCCGCATGAAATCCCCTCAGTTCACGCGACGTGACCTTCTGAAGGCTGCCGTCGCCTTCCCTCTGGTTCGGTCACAAGTCGATAAGGGAGATCCGTGGGACGAGACTAAAGCGATTCTGGCCCGAATTAAAGAACCCTCTTTTCCGAACAGGGACTTCGAGGCAACGCGCTTCGGCTCCCTGAATGAAGCGATCTCGGCATGCAGTATCGCGGGAGGAGGACGCGTTGTCGTGCCTCCCGGTATCACGCACACTGGCCCCATAAGGCTCAAGAGCCGCGTGAATCTGTTTTTGTCGGATGGCGCCGTTGTGAAATTCTCCACGGATCCAAAGCAGTATCTTCCGCTTGTCTACACGCGATTCGAGGGCACGGAGTTGATGAACTACTCTCCGTTCGTTTATGCCTTCGATGAACAGGACATCGCCATAACCGGTTCGGGTACGCTCGACGGCCAGGCGGATGCCACTCATTGGTGGGACTGGACCCGAAGCGCCGCGCGCCGGCAACTTGTCGATGCTGCGGCGGCCGGGAAACCTGTCGCGGAACGGATTTTTGGAGAAGGCTCATTCCTCCGGCCAAATTTTATTCAGCCATATCGTTGCCGCAACGTGATGATCGAGGGCATCACCATCGTGAATTCACCGATGTGGGAAATCAATCCAGTGATGTCGACGAATGTAATAGTTCGCGGAGTCCGGATCAACAGTCACGGTCCCAACAACGACGGTTGCGATCCTGAATCCTGCCGGGATGTCCTCATCGAACAATGCACATTCGATACCGGAGACGACTGTATCGCTCTGAAGTCGGGTCGCAACGATGATGGACGTCGCGTTGGTGTCCCAATCGAGAATGTCATCATTCGCGATTGCACTATGAAGGACGGCCATGGGGGAGTGACGGTTGGAAGCGAGATCTCTGGCGGCGCTCGCAATATCTTTGCCGAGCGATGCCGCATGGACAGTCCGAATTTGAATATCGCCCTTCGTTTCAAAACCAATTCCGTTCGGGGCGGCGTCATCGAACACGTCTACATGCGAGATGTGACGATCGGGCAGGTCAGCCAGGCCATCGTCAGCGTGGATTTTCTTTACGAAGAAGGCGACTCTGGAAAATATACACCCATTGTCCGAGACATCGAAGTGCGCCGCGTGACCAGTCAGGACAGCCGCAATGCGCTCTCCCTTCGAGGTTACGCGCGCTCGCCGGTAACCAATGTTCGCGTAAGGGAATGCGAATTCCAGCACGTGGCCCAGCCCGACGTGCTGGAAAACGTGAAAGACATTGTGTTTTCCAACGTCACCGTGAACGGAAAAATCACCAACCAAACCATTACTCGCTGAATTGGTGTCAGGCACCTCGTTCACCAATTCCCGGAAATTGGGGAACGAGGTGCCTGACACCAATTCAGCTTTCGCGTTTGCCGCGGAGGAGCATGTCGACGGCGTGTTCCATGGATCCTGCCGGTATGATCTCTCCTGCATTCACAAAAAAGATTTCGTCGGCATTGGCAATCGTATTCAGGCGATGCGCGATGATCACCTTGGTTGTCGTTTTGGGTAGTTTGCTCAGGATGCTCTGCAGCAGTTGTTCGGTTATGGTGTCAATATTGGCGGTGGCCTCGTCCAAAATGAGCAATTCGGGATTTCTCAGGGCGGCGCGCATAAAGGCGATCAGTTGCTTTTGTCCGAGACTGATACTGTCTCCCGTCGATGTGACCTTCGTGTCGAGTCCCTGCTCGAAGCGGACAAGCAATTCGCCAAGATTATTCTGCTTTAGAACTTCGACAACTTCTTCGCTGGAGAGATCGCGATATGCTGGATTTCCATAAACAATGTTGTCGCGGACAGTTCCGGTAAACAGGAATGGTTCCTGCAGAATGAATCCGATCTTTTCGGATCGTTCTTCCGGCGTCAACGAGCGAATATCCCGGCCTTCCAGCAGGACCGTGCCGCTGGCGGGATCGTAGAGACGGGCCATGAGCGACGCCGTGGTTGTCTTTCCTCCACCGGTGGGTCCGACCAGCGCGTAAGTCTTGCCTCGCTCCAGCGTAAAACTGCTGTCTCTCAGAATGTTCTGACCTTCGCGGTAGCCAAAACTCACATTCTCAAACTTCAACAGCGCGCCCGGTGCGACGGGCGCCGCCGCAATCACCGGCATATTGGGTTCCAGCGCGAGAACTTCCGAAATGCGATCGACGGCGGCCAGCGCGAGTTGCAACTGCGCCCACATGGCTGCAAGTTGTCGAAGTGGCATGTAGAAATTGTTCAGGTACAGGATGAATGCGATCAGCAGACCGAGCGAAATGGTCCCTGCTGTTACCAGGTGGTAGCCGTATCCGATGACAAGTACCTGTGCCAAATTCTGCGACAAGCCATAAATCGGCATGAAAATATTGCTCGCCATACCAGCATCCACCGCAGATGCGAAATTGCGTTCATTGGCTTCGTTGAACTTGTCTCGAAAGTAGTCCGTGCGATTGAAGGCGACAATCACTTTGAAGTTGCTGAGACTTTCCTGGATTTCCGAGCTCATGCTGCCAACCGACTGGAGATTCTTTACGTTCTTTCGTTTGACCCACGGAGAAATCGCCTGCGTCACAATCAGGACTCCCAGCGCGGGCAGCAATGCGGTAATACCCAGGCGGGGGCTCAGGCTCACCAGAAATATTCCGGCGCCGGTCATCATGAAGGTGTTGCCTGCAAACTGAACCAGAGCCTGCGAGAAAAACTGATTTAATTTGTCCGTGTCGTTGTTGATTCTGGAAATAAGATCGCCGGACCGGTTCTGGTTGAAGAATGCCACAGGCAGCGACTGGAGCTTTAGGAACAGGGCATTGCGCAAATTGAAAAGAACTCTCCGCCCCACGCTGCCCATTCGCTGTGTCTGGAAGTAACTTGAACACAAACCGCACAAATACACGGCAAGCAGCACCAGGGCCGACGTCCACACACCGCGAAAGTCCGGGTTGCGGATGTAGCGATCCACCGTGTAGCCGATGATCATCGGCCCGAGTAGACCTGAAGTCGACGTGATGATCACAGCGATAAGTGCCTGCACCGCGATTCCATACTCCCCTTCCATGACAGGAAGCAGCCGCCGAATGCCCGTAACGACGCTGATCTGCGGAGCCTGGTGCGACGGGCTACTGAGACTGTAAGAGTTCGTAATTGCTTGTGCTGCGCTGCGAGTCATAAATCTGCACGTACTCCGGAGACGTTTCCAAGAGCTGTTTGTGGGTTCCTGAAGCCAGGACTTCTCCCTCCATCAAAACGATAATCTGGTCATAATCTTCGACGGGGCCAATCTTCTGGGTCACCGACAACAGAGTGATCTGCGGATAATTATTGCGGACGTTCTCCAGTATCTTGTGTTCCGTGGTCGAGTCGACGCGCGCGGTGAAATCATCCAGCAGCAATACCTTCGGATTCAGCGCCAGTGCGCGAGCCAGCATAATCCGCTGCTTTTGTCCGCCGGACAGACTGGTTCCTCGCTCCGAAACAATCGTGTCGAGTTTCTGTGGGAGTGCCTGGATGAAATCGCCGAGCTCGGCGGTCTGAATCGCCTTTGTCAGATCCTCATCCGTTACGGAGGTGTTGAACGCGATATTCTCGCGCAACGTAAGATTGAAGAGAATACTATCCTGAAACACAAAGCCGATCTGCCGATGCAGTGCGGCTTTTTGATACGCGTCCACCGGCTTCCCGTCAAATTCCACCGCCCCCGAATCCGGTTTGATCAATCCGGTCAGCAGGTAAAGCAGCTGCGTTTTTCCGGCTGCCGTCGGACCGATCACTGCTGTTCGCGTGCCGGGCTTCACGTGAATCGAGACATCCTTGAGCACCATCTTGTCGCCATACTTCATCGATACATTTCGCAGAACAATGTCCCCGGCCAGTACGGAAGTCACTTCACCGCTATCTTTTCTGTCCGGGGCTTCCAGAATTCCGGAAATGCGTTGAAACGAAGCCGTAGCCTGCGCCATGACGTTGCTCATGAAGCCGATCACAATGACTGGGAATATCAGGATGGCCAGATAACTATTGAACTGCGTGAAGTCACCCAGAGTCATTGAGCCGTTGATGACGAAGCGGCCACCAGCCACAAGTATCGTGAGCGTGGCGACATTGGACGAAAAGACAATCACGGGAATCAAGGCGGCAAAAAGCCGAAGAATGCTCATGCTGATCGCCTTGGCTTCGGTGTTTGCGGCAAGGAATTTCTGATATTCGTACTGCTGCGAATTCAGAAGGCGGATCAAAGTTGATCCCAGAATGCTTTCGTTGATGACCTTGTTCAACCAGTCAATGGCTCCCTGCCCTTTGACAAACAGCTTCCGGACTTTCCCAAGCACATATGCGAATGTGCCGCCGATGATCGGAAGCACAACCAGTACGGCGAGGCCAAGCTTCCAATCGATCAGCAACAGTAGTATGCCGGCTCCGATTATCAGGAACAGCGATGAAATAATTGACGCAATGGCCTGGGAAACGAACATCTTGATGGCGTCGACGTCCGAGGTGAGGTTCGTAAGCAGTTTCGCCGGAGTTACCTGCTGGATATAGGCGTGATTCTGGTCGGAAATTTTCGCTACCAGCCGCGTGCGCAGGTCCCTGGCAATGCGTTCGGCTGCGTAGGTCTGAACAATATTCTGAAAGTAGGACAGCACGAAGATGCCGATCGATACCAGCAGGAACCACACGACAATTTTCGAGATATCAAATCCCGGCTGGTTGTATTGGTCGATAGTGCGCGCCATGATTTTCGGCACGATCAGGTTCAGGCTATTGCCGAGTATTGTCAGCACCACCATGCCCGCGACCCAATGTCGATAAGGCTTAAGCAAGCTGAATAGGCTCGGCCCTGCCGGTTTTTTGGGGAACGGCGGGTTGACGGCTGGTTTCATGGCGTCCCGTGGTTTTTCCATAATTGTGAGCTTGTCATTTTTGCTCATCTGGCTGGAAGAAGCACGCGGAGAATAACGAAAGGCGGCTTTGTTTTTTAGCGGAGCCCGTTCAACCCCTGCGAATGAAGATCCTGCGGTAACCGCCCGCGATAAGCGCTGCGATGTCGGCAAGGATGCGGGGCAGTTTCAATCCGCCGGGGTATGCCAGATATCGAGGATGCCATTCCGGCTTGAATTTTTCCTTGAACGCTCTCAATCCCTGGAAGTTGTAGATCGACTCTCCGTGCTCGTAAAGAAAGAGTCCTGCTTTTGTCCACAAAGGCGCAACCGGCGATTGCTCGAAACCGGACATAGGCGCCATTCCGAGTGAAAACCAGCGGTAACCTTCAGTTTTTCCCCACTTCATGAGATGTACGAACAGTGCTTCCATAATATCTCTGGGCGCATCGTGGCTGAACCTCATTAGATCGACCGACAACTCCTGCTTCGTCGCGCCTTCCCATATCGTCGCAAACGCCTGTATTTGTCCGCCACGTTCGATGACAGCGACGGGAAACCGTGAGACGTAGCCTTTATCGAAGAACCCGAGAGAGAATTGCTTTTCGCTTCCTGCCCTCTTCTCCAGCCAGTCTTCGGATACTGCCTGGAGTTGGTTCATGACCGAAGGCACTTCCGAAGGTGGCAACATTCGAAATACTCCTCCATCTCTTTCGAGTCGTCGAATGACCTGACGGAACTTGGAGCCTGCGCTCCCATCCATATTGAAGGATTCGAGATCGACTGTGCCTTCCTCCCCCAGCTTTATAAACGTGAGTCCGAAATCCACATAGTGATGCAGCCAGGTCGTACCCACTTCATAGAAGACAGGCGTGCCGCCGAAATCGTCACATTTTTCCAGGAAAAGACGGATCATCTCGGGCATTTGGACGGGAGCGCACACGGGGTCGCCTAGCGCGACCCATGTGCGTCCATAAACGTCGTACATGACGAAACCCTCGCGGCGATCATCGAACAGGATCGCCTTGTCGCGGAGGTACACCAGGTTCGGGCGTGTGGAGTCCTGCCTGGCGATGATGAGCCCCGCCGCTTCCAAGTCCGCGTCGGTTGGCGGATCGGTTTCATGAGGAGCAAGACCCAGCAGCCGACCAATGGCGAAGAGAAGCACAATCGTGGAAGCGGCAACGGAGCCGCGAAGAAACCGGGAAGCTTCAGCGTTGGTTTCAAATTGCCACCACAGACTATTGGAATATTCGACATGTTTGAATGCGAACAATCCCAGCCACACCGAGGCCGCCACCGCCGCGACGACGGCGGCAATCCACGATGCAGAGAAGCGCGCCGCGAAGAATGCTGCCTTTCGATCGAAGGCGGGTCTGGAACGATAAAGAAGAAAAAGAAAGCATATGAGGAAGAGGGCCGCTTCATACCCGCCACTCTTGAGCAGGGATGTGGCAATTCCAACCGTCATTGTCACAACAGTGAAGTAATACGCCGCATCGAGACGTCTGGCGAGACCGTGCGACAACAACAGAAGCGCTGCTCCAGCTGCACTGCCGACGAGGTGAGAGGTTTCGATGATCGTCAGCGGTAACAGGCGGTTAATCAATGCGAGTCGACCGGGAGCCACAGGCGTGGCGCCGGAAAAAAGCAGTACCAGGCCACCAAGGAAAGTAAATGTTGCCAACAGCATCGGCGCCAATCGTTCCGTGAGACGACCAAGATACGCACGGACCTTTGCGGCATGGGCTTTCCGGCGGCGAATCTCGTCGCCGACCAGAAGTACCAGCGCGACAGACAGCGGGGCCAGATAGAAGATCGCGCGATAGATGACCAGCGCAGGCACAATTTGTTCCGATGCGAAATACGGCTCGAGCAGCAGCACCATCAGACCTTCGAAAATCCCGACGCCTCCGGGGACATGACTGGCCAGACCGAGAATTTGGGCTGCGAGGAATGCTCCAAGCACGGCGAGGAATGGAGCCTGATTTCGGGGCAGGAGTACATAGAATACCGATACGGCCAGCATCCAGTCCACGGTGGATACCGCAAACTGCCACAGTGCGAGCCTGGTCGTCGGTAGCGGTAACACGATGTGTCGAATTCGAATGGGATTACGGCGTATTGCTGTCGCAAGGAGGTACCCCACACTGCCGGCAACGAGAATCCATCCCGTCGGTTTGACGAACCTGGACGCAAATACCGGAAGCGTATCCGGCAAAGGTCCGAGGGCCACACTCAACCCGCCAAGTGCCATGAGCCCGAGCCAGAACGTCACCGTGTTTGAGAAGACAATTCGCGACAGCTCTTCGACAGTAACGCCCCATCGTGAGTAAAAACGATATCGCACCGAGGTGCCCGATAGGACGCTGAACCCGATATTGTTGGAAATGGAGTACGCGATAAATGAAGCTATGGCAACCCGCCATCTCGGGAGTTTTCTTCCGATGTAGGAGAATGCGATGAAATCGTATCCCGTCATGACAGCGTAGTTCACGGCCACGAGAATCGCTGCGGCGAGCAGTTGCAGGGGAGGCGTGTTCAGCACATCGGTCGACAGCGACCGCCACGTGACCCGATGCAGTTCCCGCCTCAGGACTTCGAGTGCAATGAAAAACAGAACCAGGCCAAGCACCGCGGGTAATGCGCGCTGAAGGCGCTCTTTTGTGATGTTCATCGAGGTTGGTTCTGCTTCACCCACTGAATCGCTTCCAGCAGCCGGGTGTCGAATTCCGCGATGTTGCTGCTGAACTTATGATCGGAGGCCTGCACAACCCAAAGTTTCTTCGGGGCGCCCGCCTTTTGCAGGATTTGCTGTGCCTCAGCAAGAGGGACAAATTCATCCTGACTGGAATGGATCGCGGCCAGCGGAATGGGCGACATTTTTTCGACGATGTCGACAACACTGAAGGTCGGTTCACTGGGCACAGCGTGCGTTACATAGATGATGGAGTCTTTCAGCCGCCAGGCGAGTTCGTTGATATCCGGAAGTCCGAGGCCAATGACGCCGCCAATCCGTGATTTCGTCTGCAGATCCGTGGCAGCGAGCACCGAGAGTCCGGCGCCTTCCGATACGCCGATCAGGATCGGTTTCTCCGTTGAACCACGCGCCGCATATTCCACCAGCTGGCGATAGTCGCCCGGTTCGTCCTGAGGCTTCAGTGCGGAAGACCCCGAAGTAAAACTTTCGAGGTAGGCTTTCGCGTCAAGTCCGACGACAAAAAATCCCTTTTCCGCGAGAAATTCCGCGACATGAGGCGCCAGATGCAGCCAGCCTCCATCACCGCTGGAAACGACGATTGGAATGCCTCCCCGAGTCCCGTAAATATGAATCCGCTGGGTGCGGCCACGAATCACGATGGAATCCTCGGTCGGAGTTGGCGACCGCTGAATCGTGTGCGGGCCGGTAATCGCAAGTGTGAGTAGAAGAGCGCTACATATCCATTTCATAAGAACAGGTGTCGCACGCGAGCTTCCATGTGGATAGACTTCCAGATTCAATGGAATGAAGCAATACCAAGATACGAGTGTGCCACTTGGGCGGGTGTTGGTTCCCGGCACGGGGGTTTTTCCATGAAGGCGATGTTGCTGGCGTTCGCGGTGATCGTTGTCGTTATCGGAGTATTTGCATACATAGTCCATACGGATGCGAATCGGGCGCAGACGCGGGCCGCTATTGACGTGTTGCATGAAGAGTCGCCTGGACTCCCGAAGGATCCAGAGGCTTTGGGTTATCTCGACCTGAAGAATCATAACCAGCGCGGCTTCAATCACGACTTTTCAGTGGAACAGGCGATGAAGGAAACACAGTCCTGGATTGTACGAGGCGCGCTGCTCAGGCAGGACTATCTGTTGCGGCAAACGGAATACAAGTTGGCGCAGATCCGGAGCGTTGTCGGCAACACCACTTCGAAGGAACTGGAAGAGAGGCGGGCGGCGTATGCCGATGCGACGAAGAGATTTCAAACCTTCTGGGATATCGAGGTTCCGTCGAATTGAATTCCTCTACGCGAATCTCCGGCGAAGCTTTTCCCAACCCTGCGCGGCTTCGTTCTTGAGCTGATGCAGGTGAAGCACATGGCTGAGTACTGCGACAATTCCCAGCCACGCCAGAGCGGTGACACTCACAACCCCGATTTCCGTCGACCAATGATATTTTGCCGGACTGATATACCCAACGACAAACCACGCCCCGGCCCATGCAATGACCGCCGAGATAACCGACCGTCCGATCTCAAACCATCGGTTTCGATCAATTTGAAGCATGCCCTTCCACCGCAGGAGTAGCGCCAGGCTGATGGTTTGCAGCAGGATGGCGGCGTTTGAAGCCCAGGCCAGTCCCACGACGCCATACCACATTTGAAAATAGTAGTAGATCGGTATGCTCGCCACTGTGACCAGCGTGCTCTGTATCATCGGCGCAAACGTGTTGCCCGTCGCATAGATTGCTCGCGAGTAAATGCCTTGCCCGATCCAGAAGACGAGCGACAGCATGAAGATGGAGAAAAAAACCGCAGTCTCTTCTGAATTGGCGGATGTAAATGCACGGCGCTGATAAGCGAGGCGGACCACCGGAAGAGCGATCGCCTCAAGCAGGCTGATGGCAAAGATCCCCGCAATCACCGATCGTGTCACCGATCGATCGACGGTCTCACGAAAGCGTGTCCAGTTTCCTTCGTTATAGAGTTTGCTGAAGAACGGCATGGCCGCCTGGCCAATCGCCTGACCGAGAACCGCGATTGGCACTGCCGTCAGACGCTTTGCATAGTTGAATAGACTGATAATCCCGTCACCTTCGGCAAAACGTCGAATGATCCAGTCATCCGCGGTAACGATGCTGACACCTAGCATCAAAGGAATCGTCGTGCGGAGCCATCGACGGAAATAAGGATTACCCAGATCCAACCCGGGTCGATAGCGCAGTCCCAATTTGGATGCCGCTAAGTAAGGAAGGAGAAATGGTCCAAGAAAGGCTCCAGCCATCGTTCCAATAGCCAGGCTTGTGATTCCAAAGCGGTGGCGAAGAAGGACAGCACCTGCAAGTGTGCCAAGGTTGTAAATCAGCGGGGTGATGGCCGGTACGAGAAATGACCCGCGCGTATACAAAACTGCGGATAGCAGACCTCCCAGACAGAAACAAAGCGGCCCTGGAAGGAGAATTCGGGTCATCCTCGTGCATTCGGCCAACTGGTCCGGAGTGAATTGCGGTTTATACCAATGAAGAATTGCCGGGGCGAACACCTCGAACAAAACCGTTCCGATAATCAGAATGAGTCCCATGAACGAGGCAACGATGGAAAGAACCCGGTAGCTCTCGGCCTCTTCGCCCCTTTCGAGAAGTGCACCCAGGATGGGAATGAATGTAATCGCCAGGGCTCCGCCCGCCACAAGGTAATTCAACAGATCCGGAATAGTAAACGCGACCACGTAAGCGTCGGTGTTACGTTGCGCTCCAAATGCTGCCGCGATGTACATGTCGCGGACAAATCCGATTCCTCGAGATGCCAGCACGCTGAACATGATCAACATCGCAGCTCCGCGGAATTGATTGAGCCGCAGCGTGTTCGGCGATGCTTCAGACATAGCGTCAGCCATTGCGGTCGATTCTAACAGACAGGACACGATCGATTGACGTACAACGGGGAACGAGGGGCCTGGCCCCTTGTTTCTCCAATTAAGAGAAGAGGCTCATAAACAATGAAAGGCAAGATTGCGTTCGAAGAACACATGTCGATTCCTGAAACGTTGGAGGATTCCCGGAGTTTTGCCGGAGGATCTGGAAAATGGGACGAGTTTTCCCGCCAGATTCTCGATATCGGCGACGAACGCCTCGAGGGGATGGAGCGGAATGGAATCGACTACACCATACTCTCTCTGAATGCGCCGGCCGTTCAGGCCATTCTCGAAACGAAGCGCGCCATCGAAGTGGCGAAGCGTGCGAATGACCGCATGGCGGAAGCCGTCATCAAACATCCCAGGAATTTCGGAGCATTCGCCGCGCTGCCGATGCAGGATCCCGATGCCGCTTCGAAGGAACTCCTGCGATGCGTGAGGGATCTTGGATTCAAGGGGGCACTCGTGAACGGCTTCACTCAAAAAGATGTTCCCGACTCCGCAATCTACTTTGACATTCCCGAGTATCGGAGTTTCTGGTCCACCGTGTCGGATCTGGATGTCCCGTTCTATCTGCATCCGCGGATGCAGATTCCAGCGCGCGCCAAGCCGTATGAGGGACATCCATGGCTGATGAGCGCGCCATGGGGTTTTGCCGTCGAAACATCCATTCATGCGCTGCGGCTGTGCGGTTCCGGATTGTTTGATCAATTTCCGAAATTGAAAATCATCATCGGTCACCTGGGCGAACACATTCCATACGATCTCTGGCGACTGGACGCGCGAATGCGATTCTCGCCTCGAGGCTATACCGGTAAACGGCCTCTGGGGGAATACTTCCTCGAGCATTTTTTTGTGACGACGAGCGGTAACTTCTGCGATCCGTCGTTCAAGTGCGCGCTGGAAGTGATGGGCGTCGACCGCATGATGTTTTCGGCGGACTATCCGTTCGAGAAGATGGAAGACGCGGCGAGCTGGTTCGACAAGACGCCGATCAGCGAAGAGCAGAGAATGCAGGTCGGCCGGACGAATGCCATGAAGCTTTTCAGACTGAACCTGAAGTAAGGATGAAAACACAATCCTGAAGCGAGAGCATTCGAGCCGTGGGAGGCTCGCGTTCGACATAGACGGCGATTGTATTCGCCTGTCGCGAGAACATTCGCCAGTGTTTTTGTCGATTCCGAAATCCGTCCGGATTCATTTCACGCGACGCGAAAGCTGCGCCCGCAAATCGCCGCTCAAAATGACGATTGTTCTCCGACGCGGCAACGGTCCGGCAGCTCTCCCGCTTATGGTTCTTAATTTCGGGTGCACCTTCCTTGTAAAGCCGTGGTCAGACAACGCGCGATGATCGATAGCATGGCCGCGCGACAGCCGACAATGAGAGGAGACACGCTGCCGGCCTGGCGTTGTTCGGCACATCAATCCCTTTAACAAATGAGCCATTCCTGAGATATCATCCGCACAAAATCGCACAGGTTCCCACCAAGAGAAAGGCGAGGTGTCATGAGGAGACTCATTGTCGCAGCCGTGCTTCTTCTTTGCTTAGTTCCATCCGTGAACACGCTTGCTCAAACCAGCAATGCCACATTGGGAGGGACAGTGGCGGACTCCTCACGTGCGCTTATTCCCGGAGTCACGATCACCGCGACGAACACAGGAACTGGAGTTATCACGACCGTCTTGAGCAATGAAGCGGGGGCTTACCAGTTTCCTAACCTGCAAACCGGAACGTATAAGGTGAGTGCGGACCTGTCTGGTTTTCGAACACAGACCTATAATGACGTCGCCCTTGGCATCGGTCAGCAAGTCCGATTGAACTTTGCATTGGCGGTTGCATCCGTGGGACAACAGGTTGACGTGAGCGCCGCGGCCGACACGCTGCTGGCCACGTCATCCTCATCGGTCGGAACGGTACTCCCGGATTCTCAGGTTCGCGACCTTCCGCTAAGTTCGCGCAACGTGCTCGACCTGGTCGCAACAGCGGCAGGCGTGAGTGGAGACAACTTTGCCGGACATCGAATCAACGAAGTGGAGACGTTGCGCGACGGAATCAGTGTTTCCGACGGACGATACGACCTCGGCGTGTTTTCACAGACGTACGTCAGTCCGGACCTGATCCAGGAACTTCGAATTGTGGTTTCTGCCGCCGACGCCGAAGCGGGAAAGAGCGGTGGGGTACAGCTTTCCACGCGGTCGGGAACCAACAAGTTTTCCGGCAGCGTTTTTTGGACGAATCACAACACGGCGCTGGATGCCAATAGCTGGAACAATAACCGTACGGGCGTGAAGCCGAACTATCTCAATCGGAACCAGTACGGAGCGCGTCTGGGCGGTCCGATCATCAAGAACAAGGCTTTTTTCTTTTTCCTGTATGAGGGGCAGCGAGCTGTCACTCGCGCAGTTGTAACGTCCCCCGTGCTGACGGCAACGGCTCGCCAGGGCATATTCCGGTATTTCCCGGGGGTGGTCAACGGCAACGCCATCTCCAATACGACTACTGGCACGAATCCGACAGCTCCTGTGGTGGACGTGCTTGGCAATCCGGTAAAACCTGCGGCCGCCACGGGCGATCTGATGGCCCTTAGTCTGTACGGCCGGGATCCACTTCGACCCGGACTGGACCCGACTGGACGTATCCAGGAGATCCTGGCAAGGTCACCGCTGCCAAACTTCTTCGAGACCGGCGATGGATTGAACACGGCCGGATATCGGTTCGTCCGGCATACGGCTGGCGTCGATGGCGCAAGCGGGGATGGTGTAGACGTCCAGCGGAACCAGGTCAATCTCCGAATCGATTACAATTTCAACGCCAGGCACAAGCTCTCGCTGACGGGCACCCGTGAACGCGTGCCAACCGAAGGAAATCCTCCACCCTTCCCTGATAGTCCATTCCGGGGCATCGTCCTTCGGACGCCGCAAGTCTATACGGGGTCGTTCGTCTCGACAGTTTCGCCGACGATCCTCAACGAGGCTCGTTTCGGGTACAAGAGGGGAAAGCATATCGTCGAGGTTCCATACTCTAATCCTTACAATCCCAAAGAAGAGTTGATGAATCTCATCACTACAGGTAATCGAGCAGACGGCGCCCCTGGCGCGTATCCTTTTCTGGCAAATCCTATCAACTTTGCCAACTTCTACGATACAGGCCTCGGGGATCGGGATCAGTGGAGTTCCGAAAAAACCATTGGCGACACGTTGAGCATCACGCGTGGCAAACACGCATTCAGGATTGGCGCGGAGATACATCGTTCGTTCAACCATTCCATGCAGGGGGCCAATGCCCTGCCAACTGCAACCATGGGCGCTCCTGCGACCGCAACGGTAACGGGAATCACCAGCACAACTTTTCCTGGCCTGGTCGGTGGGAACCAGACTCGGGCACAGAGCATATTGGCCGACCTGGCCGGCGGCATTGCTTCCATCACTCAGAACTTCGAACTGGAAAGCGCCAGCGATCCGCAGTTTCGGGATTACCTGGAACAAACACGGAAAGGGAAGCACCGGGAGATCCATCAGAATGCGTTCGACGCATTTATCAAGGACGACTGGAAAATAGCTCCCAGCATCACGCTGAATCTTGGCCTTCGCTGGGATTATTTCGGCACGCCATACGACCAATATGGTTTGATGGGAACTCCGTTGGGCGGGAAAGGGGCGGTGCATGGCATTACGGGCACCACCTTCGATGGGACTCTGACATATGTCGATTTTATCGGCAAGAACTCCACCAATCCGGACACAATTTGGAAGAACGACTTAAATAATTTTGGTCCCACAATCGGTTTCACCTGGTCGATTCCTTATTTTGGTCAGGACAAGACCATCCTTCGCGCCGGATACGGTGTGAGTTACCAGGGAGGTGGCCGGACGTTTTCGAACCTCGATGGAGCGCTAGGCAGTATTCAAGGCCTTCGATGGACCTCGATTAACACCAGCTACAATCTCCCGTGGAAGTCTTTCGGGGACCTCGTCCTGCCGTTGCCGCGGGGCAAGATCCTCGACCCGGTCTTGCTGACTGCTCGTAACGTTGCGATTTCGGCGTACGAAGACAGGTACGTCAACCCGTACGTTCAAAATTTCAATCTGGAGATTCAGCGGGATCTGGCTCGGAATCTGACGCTGGAGATGCGTTACGTTGGCAGCAAGGGCACGAGACTCTACGACGCAATTCCGCTGAACCAGTGGCGCGCCGTCGACAACCCCGAATTTATTGACGCGTTCAGGATCACGCAGTCCGGAGGGAATGCAGCCCTGTTCAATCGAATGCTGATGGGCCTGAATGTGACGGGATTCGGCGTGGTTGATGGAATTACGCGGACGGGCTCGGCTGCGCTCCGTACTTTCACCACCACGCGAGCTAATTTTGCGAACAACAACATCGGCACGCTTGCCAACTTCTTTAACACGACGAATGCATTTACCAACGAAAACGGCGGTATCCTCCGAAACGCCCAGTTGCCTGAGAATTATTTCGTTGCGAATCCGCAGTTCAGCAACGTCACGCTGAATGCAAATGGAGCCAACTCCACTTACCACTCCATGGTGCTGCAGCTGACCCAGCGTCTGTTCCACGGGTTCACCAACCAGACATCGTATACGTTTAGCAAGGCGCTCGGTGAAGACTCCGACGACAGTGCAAGCAACTTCCGCGACATCAATAACCGACAAATGGAAAAGACACTCGCCAGCTTTAACCGTACGCATAGCTTTCGCAGCAACGGCACGCTCGAATTGCCGTTTGGACCGAACAAGCTGCTGCTCGGGGGCAGTACGGGATGGCTGGCGCGGGCGGTCGAGCGTTGGCAATTTGGCGCGATCGCGAACTGGACTTCAGGAGCCCCCCTGAACGTTACAGCGACCGTGGCGACCTTTAGCGCGTCAACTGCAAACACGCCGACGATCGTCGGACCGTTCCCAAAGGATTTAGGGAAGGTGGTGACTGCACCGGACGTTGTCGGCGCGCTGTACTTCCAGGGTTTGGTGCAGACATCGGATCCAGGCTGCGGCAATATCACAGCATCGGAAGGTATCAATACGCTATGCACAAATCGCGCAATACAGGATTCGGCCGGGAATTACCTACTTGTGAATCCGGAGCCCGGGCAGCTTGGCAATCTGGACAAGCGCTGGATCACAGGGCCATCCAGCTTCTCCCTGGATATGAATCTGATCAAGCGCGTGAGAGTGGGAGAAAATAAAGAGTTTGAGGTGCGGCTCGATGGAATCAACGTTTTGAACCATTCCGTTTGGGCGAACCCAACTCTGGACATCAATTCCGCAAACTTCGGACGCATCACAAACAAGATTGGGAATCGGACATTTACCATAAACACCCGGTTTAGTTTCTAGTGTAAGGAGGTTCGATGCAGGCGAGAGCGTCTTATATGCTTATTTTTTTGGCATGTCTGGTAATCACGGTTCCGATACTGGCTCAGGAAGGACATCCATTGGTCGGTTCGTGGCACGGTGACCGGGGTCCGAGCACAGCGAGCCGGTCTCCGGTGACTCTGATAATGGATTGGGACGGCAAAGATCTGACAGGCCTCGTGAACCCCGGTTACGAACATATGGCGCTACAGAACGCCAAGTTAAATCCAAAGGATTGGACAGTGCATTTTGAAGTGGAATCCAAGGATAGCTCTGGAAATACGACACGCTGTATCGTGGACGGCAAACTGGACAAACTCGGCTCCGACCAACGTACCCTGACCGGCACCTGGAATTGCGGTACAGCGAAGGCGGATTTCAAGCTCACCAGGGATCGGGATTATTACCATTCCATTGGCGAGAGCAAGAGTTCTGACAAGTAATGTGAAATTTTGAAGGTAACGTGTTCGACATGAATCGCCAGGTTACCGAATCGAGGAGACCCCGATGATGAAATACAGTACCGTTGCTTTTTTGGCTTTGGCCTTGATTGTGGCTGCGCCGCTTGCGGCGCCGCTTTGGGCGCACCACTCCTTTGCGGCAGAATACGACAGCAACAAACCTCTGGACTTAAAGGGTGCCGTCACCAAGATCGAATGGACGAATCCTCATGTCTACTTTTACATCGATGTCCGGGATGAGCAGACCGGCAAAGTTGTGAATTGGGCTTTCGAAATGGGCGCGCCGGCTGTCATTCAGCGGAACGGATGGACGCGAAACTCGATGAAGATCGGCGACATTGTGATTGTAAACGGGTCGCAGGCAAAGAGCGGGAAACCCCATGGGAACGCCCGGTCTGTGACGATGGCCAGCACGGGCAAGAAGCTGGGCGCGGGTTCGAGCGAGGGACAAACCTACACGGAACAGTAGACTCCCAAACCCAATCGAAACGCTTGAACAGTCAGGAGGGTTGGAAATGCGAAACCAGTGGATCACTGCATGTGCTGCAACGGCCGCGATGGCGCTGTTATTGTCGCTGACGTCGGCCGCAGCGCAGGCTCCCGCAGGTGGTGGACAAGCCGGAACGGCGGGCGGACGTGGAACTCGTGGTGGAGCGCCGGCGACGGGTGCTCGCGGCGCGCGGGGAGGGGGGCAGCCAGCCGCACCGTCCAAACCGACACCGCATTGGCCGGATGGGAGAGTGAACCTGAGCCAGGCCCCCGGCATCAAGGGATTTTGGAACGTCGCCAGCGGTAGTCCGATCGGAACGGGCGGTTCAGGTCTGCCAACCAATCTTACGCTCGAGCAGGTACCTTTCCAGGATTGGGCCAGAGCTCTCTACGCTTACCGACAAACCCGGGGTGGTCTCGACGACCCGCACTCACGGTGTCAGCCTGCCGGCGGTATGCGGTATTTTACGGTTCCGAATGGAATGGAGTTCATCGATCAGCCCGAACTCAATCGTATCTTTATCATCGATGGAGAAAATCGCAATTGGCGAAGAATTGCAATGGAGCCCGGCCGAAAGCATCCTCCTGAAGACCAACTGAATCCCAGTTACTTTGGCGACTCCATCGGCCACTGGGAGGGAGAAACATTGGTTGTCGATACCGTCGGGTATAACGAGAAGTTCTGGTTCATCCGGGGCGGTTTACCGCATACCCGTTATATGCACCTCATTGAACGATTCACTCGCACCGATTTCGATACGCTGAAGTACGAAGTGACCATCGACGACAAGGGCGCCTATACACGGCCCTGGAGCGGCGGCTGGAATATCAAGTGGCAATATACCAACTACGATGGCTCCCCGGGTGGCGAAATCCACGAGTACTTTTGCATAGACAATGAGCGGGACTCGGCCGACTTCGCGCTGCAGTAAACCCCTTGTTTGTGGTTTACACCGTTCAGAATTGAAGGCAATCGAATGAAGAACACTGGACTCCGTTAGGAGTCCAGGTTCCTTCCAACCGCAGTCCCCATCGATTGGTGTTATTCAGTCCTAACGACTGATTTCCTCCACCCGACCTTAATCCCGGTACCCCGATTGGATTGTTCGCCACGAGCGTTGGTAGTCGCACGGCTACCCTCATATATGGGCATCAATACGTCGTTTCCCCCCGATGTCCAGTCGTTCGTGATGAACTCCGCTCCGGAGGGAGCCGGCGCCTCACCAATCACTCTTATCCTGAACTGGAAACCACTGGCCCAATAGTTATGGAGAACCTTCGGGAAGAGGTTCGCCAGGCCCCAGATTGACACTGAGGCCTTCCGGCGATTTTTCGACGGTTCCCAGCTGACGCATGTTCGGCGACACTCCGTTTGGAAGACCTCAAGACTGCTGCCTGTTCCGAATATATGTTTCGTAATTTCCTCTCCGTCCCAAAATCTCGCTACACTGGCGCGGTGATACTTCAGGAACATATTCCTCTGGCTCCGATGACGACGCTTGGTGTCGGAGGACCCGCGCGTTATTTTGCCGAAGCGCAGGATGAAGACGATGTCGTGATGGCAATGGCTTTCGCCAAAACCCGCGACCTGCCGGTGTTTGTTCTCGGTGGCGGTTCAAATCTTCTCGTGTCGGATTTGGGATTTCCTGGAATGGTTCTGAGAGTGGCGGCCAAAGGGGTTCAGCTGGAGCCTGCCGGAGACAACCTCCTGCTCACCGCCGCCGCAGGCGAAGACTGGGATCGCATCGTCGCCTCATGTGTTGAAACGAACCTTGGGGGCGTCGAGTGCCTCAGCGGCATTCCCGGATCCGTCGGAGGAACACCAGTTCAGAACGTCGGTGCGTACGGCCAGGAAACCGCAGACACGCTGGTTTCTGTACGTGCCCTGGATCGAGAGACCGAAGAGATTGTCGAGTTGACCCGCGAGCAGTGCGGGTTCGCGTACCGGACCAGCATTTTCAATACGACACATCGAGACCGCTACATTGTTCTTCAGGTGACCTATTCGCTTCGGAAGAATGGTATTCCCCTGGTGAAGTATTCGGACTTGCAGCGCAGCCTCAAACAAAGTACGAGGCCCCCGACGCTTTCGGAGATCCGCAGCGCCGTTCTCGAAATTCGCGCCGGCAAAGGGATGCTGATCGTCGAAGGTGATCCCGATTGCCGCAGCGCCGGTTCGTTTTTCAAGAATCCCATTATCACGAATGCCGAGTATGCCCGGATTCAGTCCGTGGGTGGTGGCGATGCTCCAGGCTACCCCGCAGCGACTGGATACGTGAAGACATCGGCGGCCTGGCTGATCGAGCATGCGGGTTTTGCGAAGGGATTTGCGCTCGGTCCCGCCGCGGTTTCGCGACGGCACACGCTGGCGCTGGTGAACACTGGTGGCGCAAACGCGGCTGATATCATTGCCCTGGCCAGGGAAATTCGGCGCGGCGTTTACGATCGTTTCGGCATTCGCCTTAGCCCGGAGCCGGTGTTCGTGGGATTCATCGAAGATTTCTGATTGAAGTTGGAGGCATCCATGAAAGTCCCCGTCCGATTCACGAGATTGCTTGCCGTCATTCTTGTTGCAGCATGTTCGCGATTCAGTGCGCCCGCCGAAACCGCGATTCCGAAAATTGCAGTGGAAAAAACGCAGCTCTCCAACGGGCTCGACGTGCTGATGGTCGAGGATCACCGATTGCCACGAGTATCCGTGAGCATCTGGTATCACGTGGGTCCGGTGAACGAAGAACCGGGGCGGACCGGATTCGCGCATCTGTTCGAACACATGATGTTTCAGAAATCAAAACACGTTGCCGAAGACGCCTTCTTTCGAACACTCGAGGCTGCCGGCGGCAGCGATATGAATGGCACGACGGACCAGGATCGAACGACTTACTTTGAAACGGTGCCGACGAATCAGCTGGAAACCGTGCTGTGGCTGGAATCCGACCGCATGGGGTATCTGCTGGACGATCTCACTGCCGAGTCTTTCAAGAATCAACAGGATGTTGTTCGCAACGAACGCCGGCAGAGCATCGAAAACGAACCGTACGGCATAGTCTCGGAAGCCGTCACTCACGCGCTGTTTCCGAAGGAACATCCTTACTACGCGGATGTCATCGGTTCACATCAGGATATTCAGGCGGCGCAGGTGGCGGATGTTCGCAAGTTCTTCAAGCAGTACTATTCTCCCAACAACGCCAGTATCGCTATCGTTGGAGACATCGACAAAACGAAGACGCATCAGCTCGTCGAAAAATATTTCGGCTCGTTGAAGCGCGGCCCGGATGTGCCCGCAATTCATGTCACGACACCGGAAATCACATCGGAGCGTCGCGTGATCGTAAAGGATCATGTCGAATTGCCCCGCCTCTACATGGCATGGATTACTCCGCCAATCTTCAAGCCAGGCGATGCGGAAGCGGAGCTTGCCGCCGGTATTCTCGGTCAGGGAAAGTCGAGCCGCTTATACCGGACGCTGGTATACGACAAACAAATCGCACAGGATGTGGTTGCGTACCATCCGCAGTTTACTCTGGGTTCAGAACTGGTGATCTACGTAACCGCGCGGGCAGGACACACACTTGAGGAAATCGAAAAGGAAATCGACGCGCAGTTGGATTCACTGCGGATGAGCGGGCCCACTGCGGCGGAATTGAATCGGGTTAAGACGTCGACGGAAACGGGAATTCTATTTTCACTCGAACGCAACGGCGGATTCGATGGCATCGCCGATCGAATCAACATGTACAACCATCATTTGAAAAACCCCGACTACCTGACCCAGGACATTTTGAGGTTCCGGACCGTTTCCATACCGGACGTACAGAAGTTTGCCGCGAAGTATCTTGTGAAGAACGCTCGTGCCGTGGTTTACGGAGTTCCAGGCGAACAGGATCTTGGTACTCCCGTACCCACCGGGAAGGTTGCGGCAAACGACAAGCCCGAGTCTCTAAATGTCGACGAGCCCTGGCGTGCCAAAGCGCCGGAGCCCGGTCCGGCGCCATCACTGGTAATACCGGCTCCGGTCGCGTTCAAACTCCCCAGCGGATTGAATGTGATTCTGGACTATCGGAAGGGATGGCCGGTCGTGGCGGCGAAGCTTGTCGTTAAGAGTGGTACCGGCGCCAATCCCATCGAAAAACCGGGCCTGGCGAACTTTACACTGAACATGATGGATGAAGGAACGACCACTCTCTCCGCCAATCAGTTTTCAGATCTGCTGGAACAACTCGGGGCGCATCTGGAGCAAACCGCCGCTGAAGAGTACGTGGCCCTCACGCTGACGAGCGCCAGATCGCATATTCAGGGTGGCCTGGATCTGCTGGCCGATGCGGCCATGAACCCGGCATTTCCGGAAAAGGAAATCGAGCGGGAACGGAAAAATATCCTGGGTGAACTTTCCCAGGAAAAAGCCGACGCCTGGTCCACGGCAAACCGCGTTGTGACGATGGTGGTGAATGGTGAGAAAAGCCCGTTCGGATACACGTCTCTGGGGACAGGAGAATCCGTCACAGCGATGAAGCAGGCGGATCTGCGGGAATATTGGGCCAGGCATATCGTCCCCGAAAATTCGGCATTGATTGTCTCGGGAGATCTCAAGCAGAGCGAACTGACCGCGATGTTGTCCAAAACACTTGGCGCCTGGAAATCCAGCTCATCGAAAGCTGCCGATGCGAGCCCTTCCATGCCCGTGTCGAATTCCTCGCGTCTGGTGATCGTCGATATGCCGGGCGCTTCGCAAACCGAGCTGCGATTCTCACTGTCGGGACCACCTCGGTCAACGCCGGATTACGAATCTCTTCAAGTGATGAATGCGATCTTCGGCGGATTATTCTCGAGCCGCATCAACCTGAATCTCCGCGAGAAGAATGGGTACACCTACGGAGCCAGATCCTCATTTACATATTTACGAAACTTCGGCTGGTTTACGGCATCATCCGGCGTTCGGACAGACGTTACCGGCCCGGCGGCGCGGGAGGTTTTGTCGGAGGTCCGGAAGATCGACGAGAGTTCGGTGTCGGATGAAGAAATGAAACTGGCCAGGGAACTTCTTGTTGGTGCACTGCCGGCGCGGTTCCAAACGACAGAGCAAACCGTGAATGCGTTAACAGACGTGGTGAACTATGACCTCGGCCTGGATTTTTACTCCAATTACGCGCGGAAGGTTACGGGAGTAACAAAGGATCAGGTTGAAGCCATCGCAAGGAAATACCTGATACCGGAAAAAGTGCTGGTGGTCGCGGTTGGCGACAGGAAGAAGATCGAGCCGGGGATGAGTGCTCTCGGTCTCGGCAAGATCCAGTTGCGGGATGCGGAAGGGAAAGTCATTCAAAATTAGTCGCGGTGCGATTGCCCCTCCGACCAGAAGGACAATCGCTCGGTTGAGCCAGGCTCATTACTTCCCAGTCGCACCCTTCATCCAGCCGATGTCTTCATAAATGATATTGGCGAATCCGTAAGCCCCGATGTTTGCCAGGCCGGATTTCACACCCCAGATATCCGGTCTCTGATACGTCGGCAGGGAGTGGACTTCGGCCCAGATCATCTTGTCGACTTCGTTCGCCTTCTCGAGCGCCTTCGCCGGATCCAGTTCCGATATCGCGTCGCGATACGCCTGGTCCAATTCATCGCTGCCGGCGCGGGCGTAATTCTGTTGAATCTTGTCTCCCACGGGTTTCGTATAGATGGATTGTGCAGAGCCGACAGGGAAAGGCGTTCCCATCCATGAAAATAGTGTGAAATCAAACCGGCCCGGCGTGACGTACTTATCGAAGAACCCGTCGCTGGGGACGGTGTCGATATTCACATCCACGTTAATCTGGGCAAGCATGTTCTGGATGAGTTCGCCTTCGGACCTGCTGACGGCAACAGCGGCGGGAATGACAAGGCGAACGACCAGGATCTTTCCACCCTTCATCCGTTTTCCGTTTTGGACCACCCAGCCTGCAGCGTCAAGAATCTGTTTCGCTTTCTCCGGGTCGTAGGTCACGACGGAGGAGTTGTCCTGATAACCCGCCTGATTCTGCATGAAGATGTGATTGCCCAGTGCCGTTGGCACGACAGGCAGTGGCCCCAGCTCTGCTTTTGCGATGGAACTGCGGTCAATTGCCATGGCGAGCGCCTGGCGGACATGGACATCCTTTAGAATTTCGCTCTGGCTGTTCATCGTGATGTGACGAAAATTCGGGCCTCCGGCAACACGGATATCCACGCCGGGAATGGCCTTGGCTTTGTTGTAGTAGTCGGTGCTGGGACCGATTTCCATCATATCGATTTCGCCGCTGGCCAGGGCCGTTGGTTGCGCATCCTGATCGATGACTCGGAACACGATCGAGTCCAGTTTGGGTTTGTTGCCCCACCATTTTTCGTTCGGCACGATGGTATAGATTTTGGCCGTGGCGTCATATCCCTGAAATTTGAAGGGGCCACCGCTTGTCAGGAATGTGTTCTTCCAGCCGGTATTGAAGACCTTGGGATCGTTATTTGTGGACGCGGGATACAAGGGCAGGAATAACGCCTTCCAGTCCGCATATGGCTTTTTGAATGTGACGACAACTTCAAACTTGCTCGAACCCTCCACGACGGTCTCGATCTGGTCGTAACCGCTGCTGGAAGAGATCTGATAGGCATGGTTGGTTCCGTTGGATGCTTTCCATTGCGCAATATAGTCGGCTGCGGTAATCGGGGTGCCGTCATACCAGATGGCCTTCGGGTTCAACTCATAGGTGACGACCTGTTTAGGGCTGCTCACCAGTTTAGGTTCACCGGTGAGGTAGTCCGGGCTATATGTCGGCGTCGCCGAAGCGTCGAATCTGAAAATCAAGGGCATTACCGCATTGATGATGAAAGCGCCGTCCAGAACCGTGCCGTCAATCTGGCCGTAGTTGAAATTGGCCGCGGGGGAATCGATTGGCCACACGAGCTTCCCGCCCTGCTGCACGTTGTCGCGGGGCTGCGGATTCATCTGATTTTGATCCGCTTTTTTCTGTGTCTTCTCCTCGCCAGCTGCAGGGCTGGTGTTCTCTTTGCTGCTGCCGCACCCTCCCAAAGCCAGCACAATCAATATCAGTGAAATAAAAATCCCTGTACGCGCGATGTGCTTCACCTTTCCTCCGATTCGATCGTCATCGCTCTAATTCTACGATGTCTTCCAGAACCGCATTTCCTTCGGCATAGTGGCATGCCGCCAGATGATCTCCGACAGAATTTTCCGGCGAACGCAGCAGGGGCTGCTCATCGATACATCGCTGCCGTTCGTTGTCGTTCAACTCGCCCGCAAACTTCTGGCAACGCGTGCGGAACCGGCATCCCGAAGGTGGATTCGCGGGACTTGGCATGTCTCCCTCAAGGATGATTCTGCGGCGAGCCCGTTCCTTGCGCGGATCCGGCAACGGCACTGCGGAGAGCAGCGCCTGTGTATATGGATGCGCCGGAAGTTTGAAAACGGCGTCGATGTTTCCGATCTCCACGATTTTGCCAAGATACATCACCGCCACCCGATGTGCGATATGCCGGACGACCGACAGGTCGTGCGCGACAAAAAGATACGACAGGTCCAGGTCCGCCCTCAGTTTTTCCAGCAGGTTGATCACGCCAGCCCGGATCGAAACATCCAGCGCAGAAACCGGTTCATCCAGTACCAGGAGTTTGGGCTGGAGGGCCAGTGCGCGTGCAATGCCGATACGCTGGCGCTGACCACCGGAAAATTCCTGCGGATAGCGATTGGCGTGTTCGGGACTCAGACCGACGATCTGCAACAGTTCTTCAGTGCGCCGCAATCGTTCTGGAATCGAAATACCGTGAGTGCGCATCGGCTCGTCCAGGATATCGGAAATAGGCATACGGGGATCGAGCGAGGCCATGGGGTCCTGGAACACCACGCTCAATTCGCGACGCACTGCGAATCGTTCGCGATCCGTCATCTGAGCGGTAGCTTTGCCGAGCACGGCGATGCTGCCGGCGGTCGGTCGCGTCAGGTTGAGGATTTCCATGATCGTGGTGGTCTTGCCACATCCGGATTCACCGACGAGCCCCAGGGTTTCCCCTTCGCGAATATCCAGGCTGATGCCATCGACTGCGAACACCGTGCCCACACGGCGGTGCAGGATCGCTCCTTTGACGAGCGGATAATGCTTCACCAGGTCCCGGATTTCCAACATTGTGGGACGTTGCTCTCGCGGGATCATTTCAACGGCTGTTGAAGCAATGAGATTCGCGGGAAAGACATCCGTGCTCTGAAGATTTCCTTCCTCGATTTCGCCGCTGCGGTGGCATGCCGCCAAATGCCCGCTGCCTGAGGAATGCAGCGGCAGGAGTTCCGGTTCCACCTGCTCGCACTTTTCAATTCGCATCGGACAGCGAGGCGTAAAAGGGCAGCCGGGCGGAAGATGAATCAGAGACGGAGGAGCGCCTTCAATTGGAGTCAACGGCATATGCTCGGCGCTGTCGAGACGCGGTATGGAGCCCAGCAGGCCGAGCGTGTAAGGCATGCGCGGCCGGTAAAAAACGTCATCGACGGCACCGGTTTCCACCAGCTTGCCGGCGTACATCACCGCGACGCGGTTTGCCGCTCCACCGATGACGCCAAGGTCGTGCGTGATCATGATGATCGCAGCGCCCGTGGTTTCCTGCGCCTTGCGCAGCACTTCGAGAATCTGCGCCTGGATGGTGACGTCGAGCGCGGTTGTGGGTTCATCCGCAATGATCAAGTCCGGATCGTTGGCAATCGCCATCGCGATCATGGCCCGCTGGCGCATTCCTCCTGAAAACTCATGCGGGAATGCGGACGCTCTCTGCCCGGGATTGGGAATGCCCACCAGGTCCAGCAGTTCCACCGCTCGCTTCATTGCCGCCTGATCGGATACCTGTTGATGAATTCGGACGGCCTCGGCAATTTGATCACCGACGGTGTATACCGGCGTCATCGCGGAAAGAGGATCCTGAAAGATCATCGAAATGCCGCGGCCGCGAATGGTGGACATGTCCTTGTCGGAGCGGCCCAGCAGTTCCGAACCTTTGAATCGAACCGATCCGGTGATCATCGCGCGCGGGGGCAAAAGGCCGATAACAGCCAGCGATGAAACAGACTTTCCGGAACCCGACTCGCCGACGATTCCGAGTACTTCTCCAGGCATCACGTGATAGCTGAGTTTGCGTACGGCGGCGACCGGTCCGGCTTCGCTCGGAAACGTAACGGATAAATCTCGGACCTCCAGCAAGGGTTCCGTACTCATTGTTCTCCAACTTTGGCGTTGGGATCGAGCGCATCCCGCAGCCCGTCCCCAACCAGGTTCACTGACAGCACCAGCAGAACCAGCAGCACTGCGGGAAAATAGAACTGATAACCATTGGCCGTACTTGCCGACTGCCAATGGTCATTAATGAGCGTGCCAAGAGAAATATCCGGGGGCTGAACTCCAAAACCGAAAAACGAAAGTCCGACTTCTGCAAGGATGAGGCTGCTGACATTGATGGTGGCGTCGATGATCAGGAATGAAGACATATTGGGGAGAATGTGCCGCAGAATGATTTTCCAGTCTGACACTCCCATAAAACGCGCGGCATGGACAAACTCCCTCTCCTTCATCGAGAGCGTCATGCTTCGGATGACTCGCGCGGTGATCATCCACTGGAACGCCGCCAGCAGCAGTACAAAGACCAGCCAGGTGTGGCCTTCAAAAACCGGTGAGAGGATGGCAATGATGAGAAAGCCGGGCAGCACGAGGAGCAGGTCAATCAACGTAATGACTGCACGATCGGTCCATCCGGAAAAATATCCGGCTGCTGCGCCCGCCACCGCTGCGATGGCAGTGGAAATGACGGCGCCAACCAGCCCGATGATCAGCGACTTCTGCAGACCTCTCATGGTAAGCGCGAACATATCGAAGCCATTCTGCGTGGTACCGAACCAGTGATTCCCGGAGGGACCTTCCAGAAGTGACGTGAAGTCGAGCTTGTCGAATTTCCATTTGTAGAACGCGGGTCCGAGATATGCGAATGCAAAGAACATCACGACAATGAAAAGACCAAGCACCGCGAGCCGGCGACGAATAAACCGCCGTACGACAAGCCGGCTTCGGGATTGCCTGGAAGTCATGATCCGCTTCAGCTCCGCCGTATCCGCGGATCGAGGGTCACCGTGACCACGTCCGAGAGAAATCCTGCGATCAGCACGAGGATGGCGACGAACATCCCGATGGCTGCTGTCGCGTTGACATCGTTTTTCTGGATCGACTGAACGAACCACTCGCCCATGCCATGCCAGCTGAAGATCTTCTCCACAAATATCGATCCGATGAAGATCAGCGCGAATTCGTACGCAAAAAACGTTCCCATCGGAATCAAAGCCGTCCGCAGGGCGTGTTTGATCAGCGCCCTGGATCGCCGCAGCCCTTTCGCTTGCGCGGTGCGGACAAAGTCACTGCCCAGCACATCGAGCATGGAGTTCCGCTGGTATCGGCTGTAAAAGGCGAATCCCTGCAGTATTAGCACGAGTGAGGGAAGCACAAGATGCTGCAGCCGGTCTGTGATTCCCGCACCGGACCACTCTGCAAGGCCGGGCGTGTATTCGCCGGTGTTATAGACGACGCGCTGGCCAACGGCATTGTTCAGGGACGCTCCCGAGTTCGCCAGGAATACGGAAAGCACGACGGTAGGGATCGAAAGCAGACAGAACGAGACGAACGTCATCGCATGGTCGGAGAACCCGTATTGGCGGACAGCCCCGTAAGCGCCGGCGGCCACTCCGGCGAGGGAGCCGAGTATTGAACCGATCAACAACAGTCGCAGGCTCACGCCCATGCGCCGTCTCATTTCATCATTAATCGAACCGCCGTCGATTGCGTCGCCGAGATTCCATGCGGTTACTCCGCGAACCCAGCGTTCAAATCGTTCCGTGATCGGCGTTTTATCATTGAGGTTGAGTGAATCGAGGAGCGAGTCTACAACTTCGGGCGATGGCGGCGGGTTGCGGCCTTCAAAATTCGAGCGAGGATTCAACGCGGCAGCTGCGAGAAAATACGTCGATGATGTCGCGATCACGACGAGCACAACGAGATAGGCGAATCGTTGGACAAGGAATTTTCCCATAGTTCAAAGCCGCCGGTATTGTATGTCGCATTCCGCTTCTCGCGTAAACTCTCCAACCACATACCTGGCTCATTGGAGTCATTGCTCTTCCTGGCAGGGTCCGTCGTTCACCATTCAAACCTCCACTTGCGCTACAATGGTGGATTCAAAAGCACAGAGGAGACAACGCATTGTTCAACAAGGGTAAGAATGGAACGGTCAGCGAAGGACAGGTTCTGGACGTCCTGAAGAAGGTTCAGGATCCCGATCTGCATAAGGATATCGTTTCGCTTGGTTTCATCCGCAATCTCAAGATTGACAACGGCAGCGTTGCGTTTGATTTGAATCTCACGACGCCCGCATGTCCGGTAAAGGATCAGATGCGCGATGAAGCAATCGCACTGGTTAAAGGTCTTGCCGGTGTATCCAATGTCGCCGTGAACATGACCGCTGAAGTCCGGCAGGCGCCGCAGATGGACAAAACCGCATTGAAAGGCGTGAAGAATATCGTCGCGGTGGGCAGCGGCAAAGGCGGGGTCGGCAAATCCACGATCGCCGTGAACATCGCGGCATCTCTCGCGGCTCAGGGCGCCGCTGTGGGGCTGCTCGACGGCGACATCTACGGGCCCACGATGCCGATCATGCTGGGCATCGAGCATCCGCCTAAATCCGTGGGATCGCGCATGATTCCCATCGATGCAGCCGGACTCCGATTCATGTCCATGGGCCTGCTGGTAAAATCCGACCAACCGCTGATCTGGCGCGGACCCATGGCGCATCGCGCGCTGCAGCAGTGCCTGTTCGATGTGGATTGGGGCGAACTGGATTATCTCATCGTCGATCTTCCTCCAGGCACGGGGGACGTGCACCTCACGCTCGCTCAGCAGGTGCCATTGACCGGCGCCGTTATCGTCTCCACACCGCAGGATGTCGGTCTTCGGATTTCTCTGAAGACGCTTCGGATGTTTCAACAGACGCGGGTCCCGATTCTAGGCATCGTCGAGAACATGAGTTACTACATCTGTCCGCATTGCGATTCGCGTGACTACATCTTTGGTGAAGGCGGCGGTAAACGAGCGGCAACGGAGCTGGGAATCCCGTTCTTCGGCGAAGTGCCGCTGGATGTGGCGATCCGAAAGCAGGCCGACATCGGCAGCCCGATTGTGGTCGCAATGCCGGATGCGCCGAGCTCCAAAGTATTGAGGGAAATCGCGCAGAAAGTCGCTCAGCAGGTCAGCATCCGGAGTTTCGACGCCCCCATTCTCGAAGTGGAGTAACCGTGAGTACTGGTATTCAGGCGACCACTCCCACAAAAATCAAGAAGCTCAGCCCGACCGAACTTCAGATCCTGTGGGCCGACGGTCATGAAACCCGGCATATCGCCCAGGTCCTGCGCGGGCTGTGTCCATGCGCGTCCTGCCGGGATGAGATGACCGGCGTGAGGGTGATTCTACCGATCCACATTCCGGATACGCTGGAGTTTCGAAAGATCGGCCTCGTCGGCCAGTACGCGGTCCACTTTGATTTCAGCGACAATCACGGCACGGGAATCTACAGCTTCGAGTATTTGCGCGAGCTCTGCCCTTGCGAGGCCTGTGCCCGTAAGGAAACCAAAAAGCCGTGAAGCTCATTGTCGGGATCTCCGGAGCTACAGGTGCGATTTATGGAATACGCCTGCTGGAGGTGCTGAAGGATCTCGGTGTGGAGACTCATCTGGTGATTACGGATATGGGGAAAGCCACGATCACACTGGAGACCCCGCACTGCATGTCGAAAGTGGAACGACTTGCTTCGCGCGTGTATGGAATTCGTGATCTCGCGGCCGGAATTTCGAGCGGTTCATTTCCAACCGACGGAATGATCGTGGCGCCATGCTCGGTGCGAACACTTTCGGCGATCGCGAATTGTTCGAACGACAATTTGCTCACGCGTGCTGCGGACGTCACGTTGAAGGAACGCCGGAAACTCGTGCTGCTGTTCCGGGAATCACCGCTGCATGCCGGGCACTGTCAGCTCATGCTGGATACCACTCGCAATGGCGCAATCCTCATGCCCCCGATGCCTGCCTTCTATACTCGGCCGGAAACCGTCGCCGACATTGTGGATCACACAGTCGGCCGGGTTCTGGATCTATGGAGCCTGGAAATGCCCGGACTCAAACGCTGGGAATAAGAAGAACAGTTCTCTTTCAGTTCAGGTTCTTTTTCAGATCGATCAGAAGCCTGTCGGCATTATCGACGCGTATCAGTCCCAGCCGCGGATATTCGAGATCGATGATCACGTAAACGGAAAGCGATGTCAGCGACGCAAAAACGAACGCATGCATCCACGTACGATTCTTATTACTCGAGATTCCATAGCCCACAAGCAGAGAACTGATGAGGCCTAATGCCCCAAGCAGCAGGAATATCGCCACTGGTGGATGATTCATAGCCGCGGCTTTCCGTGTCGTGGTGATGTCGAACATGGCGTTCAGTGCCGGCACGATCATTACTTCCGGTCGTCCTGTGACGTCGGGTCTGCGGCTGGCAGCCACTGCCTTTGTCCAGATCGTGCGCTGCACCTCAGCGGTCTCGGCCAGTTTCGCATCCGTATTGACCGGGTCCGTCACATCCGCATAAGTTGCCAGGCGCAGGTCCAGATAGTTGCGGAATAATTTTTGCAGCTCCGGCCGGGTTTCTTCAGGAAGAAGGTCTATTCGAAGGTACGCGGTGCCGATCGCATTGGTTTCCTCCGTGATGAGATGACGGCGAGCCTCAAATCGCGTCGCGGCACCGGAGAAGGTGAACGCGACCATCAGGCCCAGGAGTCCCATCACGGCGCCTTCGGAGGTGCCGACTCCTTTCGCCAGGCCGTCGGGGTTCCGGTTGATCCAGGCGACGCCGAGGCGCCGGCCGACTTCAATCATTGCGAGCATGCCCAGGAACAACAGGATCGCCAGCATCAACGCGATCAGTTCGAAATTCATGAATTTTCCTCGAGGTCGTTATTCTTTACGGATTAACAGGCAGGCTCCACAACTGCCGCCATGGATCCCATGGAACGTGCAAGACGCCAGTCCGGACCATAGGTGTGAATCTGATCGCGTTTGAGTTCGGCCTTGGATAACTCGCAGGTGAGAACGATGGTGGTGCCTTTGGTATCGACTTCCACCGCGTGCTTGAAAGCAGTGGCCTCCGACATCTGGAAAATCTTCGCCAGCATTTCGACCACGTAGTCGTAGGTATGGTCTTCGTCATTCAGGAGAATGACATGATAAAGCGGCTGCACCTTTCCTGATGTGTCGTTTTCGATTTCCGGGAGTACGGACGAGGACCGGGAACTCATAGTTGGAAAGTGTAACCCCCTCTCAATTAATATGTCTAACCGAGAGGTGCAATTGACGATGTCGAAACGCTGGAAAGTCATCCTGATCCTGAGCCTGACGCTGGTGGTTGCCGTTTCCTGTGGTGGGAGCAAGACTCCTGGTAACGGTGAAACCGCCAATCCGACCGAGTCCAACAATTCGGCATCATTAAATAAGGATAGCTATCCTGTATTTCCGGATGCCGACACCGGGGCAGACCCGGCCGTCCCTGCCGACAAGGGTGGAAAGGGTTTCACGGGAGACGGATGGCAGACCAACACCACCTACGATCTGATTGGCGACCCTCGCGCAGTGAAGGGCGGCCTGCTGCGGGAAGCGACAGACGATTTCCCGACGACACTCCGGTACTACGGGCCGAATGCCGGCACGGCGTGGAGCGCCATGGTTCATTCCATGGTTTACGAAACGCTGCTGGGCCTTCATCCCACGTCCCTGGAGTACATTCCAGCCATCGCATCCCACTGGCAGATTTCCCCGGATAAACAGACGTTTCGCTTTCGGATCAATCCAAACGCAAAATTCTCCGATGGGGTTCCGGTAACCTCTGACGACGTCATTGCGAGCTGGAAGATTGTCGTCGACGAAGGTTTGCAGGATCCGGCCCGCATGGTTGTTTATTCGAAATTCGAACAGCCGGTGGCAGAGAGTAAATACATCGTCAGCGTCCATGCCAAGACGGAAAGCTGGCAGAACTTGCTCTTTTTTGCTCAGGGCCTCTTCATCTACCCCGCCCATGTCCTCAAGGATCTGCCTGCCAAAACCTATGTCGAAACCTATCAATACAAGATGCTGCCGGGAACCGGCCCCTATATGATCGCAGCGGCAGACGTCGACAAGGGAAAATCGATCAAAATCCGCCGCAGAAAGGACTACTGGGCACTCAACCAGCGTCGCAATGTCGGCACCTCGAACTTTGATGAGATCCAGGAAATCGTCGTACGCGACCGGGGCCTGGAGTTTGAGATGTTCAAAAAGGGCGATCTGGATAAGTACGTCGTCAATCGCGCTTCAATGTGGGTTCAGGAACTGGACTATGACAACATCAAGCGAGGACTGAACCAGAAGCGAAAGATCTTCAATCACAATCCCCAGGGCGTTCAGGGAATGGCGATCAACACTCGCCGCGAGCCTTTTACCGACGTCCGCGTCCGGAAAGCGATCCGGCACCTCTTTAATCGCGAATCGTTGATCTCGAGCATCATGTTCAACGAATACCTGATCTCCGATTCCTTTTATTTTGGCAGCGTCAATGAAAACCCGAACAACGAGAAGATTCGATACGACCCACAGAAGGCCGTACAACTTCTGGCCGAAGCGGGATGGAAAGATCACGATTCCAGTGGACGCCTGGTGAAGAACGGACGACCCTTGTCATTTGAAGTGGTCTATGCGGATAAGGCATCGTCCGAAAGAATTCTCACGCCATACCAGGAAGAACTAAGGAAGGTCGGAATCACGTTGAATCTTCGGCTGGTCACTTTCGAAACGCTCATCAAACTTTTGGATGAACGGACATTCGATCTCTGCGCGATTGCGTATACGGGTGAACTTTTTCCAAATCCGGAAGGGAATCTGCTGTCCAAGCTTGCCGACCAGAAGAATACGAATAACATCACCGGGTTTAAGAACAAACGCGTGGACGAAATCATCGATCTGTATCTGAAGGAATTTGATCTTCAAAAACGCGTGAAATTACTTCGAGAACTCGATGGCATCGTGACCAGCGAGCACCATTGGATACTGGAGTGGGCGGCCCCATATGAAAGATTGGTTTATTGGAATAAATTCGGACAGCCCAAAGGCATTATCACCCGTACTGGCGATTATCGGGATGTGCCATCCATGTGGTGGGTCGATGTTGAAAAAGAAAAGCAGCTTCAGAAGGCGCTGAAAGACCCTTCGATGCAGCTTGCTGCCGGACCTGTTGAGGACAAGTACTGGCTTGAATTTGAAAAAGTGGAAGAGAAAAAGAACTCCGTCAACCAATGACAGGATATTTCATTCGCCGGTTTCTACTCATTATTCCAACTTTTCTCGGCATAACCCTGGCTGTGTTCGTCATTACGCAAATTGTTCCCGGGGGACCAATTGAGCGGCAGATTCTGCGTTACAAAATGGCCATGGCGGGTGAAGGCGGCGCCGGAGCCGGAGCGTTTACCGGCGGAGGGAACGAAATTCCGCAAGCTGCCCTGGAGTCCATGAAGAAATTCTATGGATTCGATAAACCCATCTACGTCCGTTATGCCAAATGGATCTGGAACGTCGTTCATCTGGATCTTGGAACTTCCTACACGTATCAGGATCCTGTGTGGGATGTCATCAAGACGCGATTTCCGATTTCCATCTTTCTTGGTCTTACCGGATTCACCCTGAGTTATCTGGTATGCATACCGCTCGGTGTATGGAAGGCAGTCCGTCACGGAACGAAGTTTGACTTCCTGAGCAGCCTGACCGTATTCCTGGGATATTCAATTCCAGGCTGGGCCATGGGAGCGGCACTTCTGGTTTTCTTTGGCGGCGGCAGTTTCTGGAACGTATTCCCTCTCGGCGGCTTTCGCCCAAACAACTGGGATTATCTGAACTTCTTCGAGAAAGTTGGCGCGCAGCTCTACTACATGTTTCTGCCGGTATGCTGCTACATGATCGGATCGTTTGCCACGCTGACGATTTTGATGAAGAACTCGCTGATGGAGAATCTCGGTCAGGATTATGTCCGCACTGCGTACGCCAAAGGCCTCGACGAAAGGCGCGTGATTTTCATTCACGCTCTGCGGAATTCGCTGATTCCCATCGCCACTGGCATTGGAAACGTAATTGGGCTCATTCTGGCGGGCTCATTTCTGATCGAACGGGTATTCAACATTGATGGCATGGGATATCTGGGCTATATATCAATCGTTCAGCGAGATTATCCTGTCGCGCTTGGCATACTCGTTATTTCCAGCCTGCTCATGCTCGTTGGAAACATTCTCTCGGACATCATCTATGTATTTGTGGATCCCCGCATCCGGTTCCAATAGGTTCTGCTGAGAATGAAGCAAGAGTCCGAAGTGCTACAGTCAACCCGACCGCCGGTTTCGATCTTCAGGAAGCGCATTCAGAAATTCCGGCGGCTGAAGCGAGGGTATTACTCGTTTCTCGCCATCGTTATTGCCTACCTGATCTCGTTCATATTGCCTCTGCTTATCAATAACAAGGCACTGATCGTCAGTTACAAAGGTGCGCTCTACTTTCCAGTCCTGAAATTTCATCCTGCCACGACTTTCGATCAGGCGATCGTCAGTGAACCGAATTACCGGGAGCTCAAGCGAACCTTCGAGCGCGAAAATGGAGGGAACTGGGTGCTGATGCCTCTGCATCCATACAGCGCGACAGAATCGCCGTTCGCGGAATTGCCGGATTCGCCGCCGAATCCGCCGTCACGCGAGCATCCATTTGGAACCGACGATCGCGGCCGGGATGTGCTTTCACGCCTGGCATATGGATTCAACGTGTCCATGACGTTCGCGCTCATCGTCATGCTTCTCGGCGAGGGGCTCGGCATCATTATCGGGGCGTTGATCGGCTACTATGGCGGCAAACTCGACATCATTGGGCAGCGCGGAATTGAAATCTGGTCCTCATTGCCATTTCTCTATACGATCATCATCGTTAGTTCGATTGTCGTTCCGATCTACCTGCCCAGCCGAAATCTCATCCTTCAACCATCGTTCTGGTTGCTTGTCGTGATACTTGCTGCCTTCAACTGGATGGGTATCACGTACTACGTTCGCGGAGAGTTCTATCGTGAAAAGGCGAAGGATTATGTTGGCGCCGCGATCTCCATGGGTGTTTCAGAGTCTTCCATCATGTTCAGGCACATCCTTCCGAATGCCCTGACCCCGGTTGTTTCCTTTGCACCATTCACCATCGTGGCCAACATCGAAGCTCTTGTGGCGCTGGATTTTCTTGGATTCGGTCTGCCGGCTCCGACTCCGAGCTGGGGAGAGTTGATTGGCCAGGGACTGGAGCAACTCACGAAGTGGTGGCTGATCTTCTTTCCATTGATGGCCATGTTCCTCACGCTGCTCCTGATCGTCTTTATCGGAGAGGCCGTCCGTGAAGCATTCGATCCCAAAGAATATTCGAGGCTTCGCTGATAAAGATGCCGAACAATCCGCTGCTTCAGATCAAAGGCCTCAGGACCTGGTTTCACACGGAAGCCGGAACGGCGAAGGCCGTGGACGGCGTCAGTTTCGACATCATGCCGGGTGAAGTGGTGGGCCTGGTCGGGGAATCCGGTTCGGGCAAGAGTGTGACGGCACTGAGCATTCTTCGCCTGATTCCCGATCCTCCGGGAAAAATCGTGGACGGATCGATTGTCTACAAGGGAACCGATCTGCTTAAACTCTCATGGGAAGAAATGCACAAGATTCGCGGCAACGAGATCAGCATGATCTTCCAGGAGCCGATGACGTCTCTGAATCCGGTTTTCACGATCGGATATCAGGTGATGGAAGTGATTCTGAGTCACGAGAACATCGGGAAGCAGGAAGCGTTCGATCGATCCGTCGAGATGCTGAAGCTTGTGGGCATTCCGGATCCCGCCTCGCGCATGAACGACTATCCACATCAGTACTCCGGCGGCATGCGGCAGCGCGTGATGATCGCGATGGCGCTGGCCTGCAACCCGTCGCTGCTGATAGCCGATGAACCCACAACCGCACTCGATGTGACGATTCAGGCGCAGATTCTTGAACTGATGCTGAAGATCAAGGACGAGCGCAAGGATGCGGCCATACTGCTCATCACTCACAATCTCGCCGTTGTCGCCGAAACATGTCATCGCGTCATCGTGATGTATGGTGGAAAGATTCAGGAAATTGCATCGGTCCATGAACTGTTCCGGGACCCGCTCCATCCCTATACACAGGGCCTGCTGGCATCGCTTCCAACCGTCGACGGCGAAAAACAAAAGCGGCTCCGCACCATTCCTGGAAATGTGCCCAGCATTATGGATCTGCCCGTGGGCTGCAAGTTTGTGACGCGATGCCCGGTGAAGATCGACCGCTGCGCGATTACGGAACCGGAGTTGATTGAAGTATCGCCGGGGCACTGGGTGCGATGTTTTCTGGTAGGGGACCAATGAAGATTCTCGAGGTTCAGAATCTTTCGGTTCGGTTTCCCATCACCGGTGGCGTGTTCGCTCGAAAAATTGCAGAGGTGCGTGCGGTCGACGGTGTGAGTTTCGATCTGGAGAAAGGCGAAACTCTGGGTCTGGTCGGAGAATCCGGTTGCGGCAAGAGCACGGTGGGACGGGCCATCATCAATATTCTTCGATCGATGAGCTATGGTGTCGAGATTTCGGGCAAAATCCTCTATCACCATCCAGCCGGTCCCGTGGATCTGGCCGCGCTCGGCCGGAAGCAGATGCGGCCGTTTCGGTCGGATCTTCAGATGATTTTTCAGGATCCGTATTCATCGTTGAACCCGCGCATGACGGTGGGGCAGATCGTGGAAGAGCCATTGAAGATTCACACCAAAGACGGACCGGTGCAGCGCCGCGACCGTGTGGCCTGGCTGCTGTCGAAGGTCGGATTGTCAGCCGAGCAGTCGAGCCGATATCCTCATGAGTTTTCCGGAGGGCAGCGTCAACGCATCGGTATTGCGCGTGCGCTGGCGACACATCCGAAGATCATCATCGCCGACGAACCCGTCAGCGCTCTCGATGTCTCGATTCAGGCACAGGTCATCAACCTCATGCAGGACCTTCAGGAGGAGTTCGGCCTGTCGTACCTCTTTATTGCGCACGATCTATCCGTGGTTCGGCACATATCCAATCGGATTGCCGTGATGTATCTCGGCAACATCGCGGAGATCGGACCTGCGGAACGCATCTATAAAACTCCCATGCATCCCTATTCACGGGCACTGCTTTCGGCGGTTCCCAGGCCGGATCCGGATATCTCTCGCGAACAGCGCGTGCACCTGCATGGCGATATTCCAAATCCCATAAACAAACCATCCGGATGCGCATTCCGAACGCGGTGTCCCATCGCGAGGCCGTCTTGCGCAGATGCGGTGCCCCCTCTCGAGTTGAAGGATGGCCGATGGGTTGCCTGCCCGTGGGTTTGAGTATCGTGGCACGGAGGATTTGCCATTGGTCATTCAGAATGCAAATCCCCGGTTTCCTGAACCATCTTGCCGCTTTGTCCGAATCGACGGAGATTAGGTGCAAACATTGTCGATTTGTCAGGTTCAGAGGCGAGGCAAGTTCAATAAAACGCATGGCTTCGCTCAATTTTATTTGGTAGATTCGTTGACTGGTTTCTTATTAGGAGGGAATTCAGATGGCGGATGGTAACGGACCCGGACGCATCACCATTGCAGGCCTCGCGTTCGCGTTCATGATGTTGGTTCTCATCGTGGTATCCCTGTGGCTGTTCATCGCAAAGCCGTGGTGGTTTCCGCAGCTTGCTTCCGTGCGCGGCGGGGATATCGATGGCGTATTTACTGCAGTATTAATCGTTACAGGAATTGCATTCGTTGGAGTTCAGGGCGTACTTGGATATTTCGTGGCGCGGTATGGTTCGAGAGGAACGGAGCGCGCCGGCTATTGGCATGACAATCCCAAGGCAGAGGCCGGGCTGCTGATCGGAACCGCCGTCATCATGACGATCCTCGTGTTCATGGGACAGCGCGTTTGGGCGAGTATTTACTTCACCGATGCGCCGCCGGGCAGTCTGGAAGTGCAGGTCACGGGCGAACAATTCGCGTGGAACTTTCATTACGCCGGGCCCGATGGAGTATTCGGGCGCACCGATGCAAAGCTGATCACCAATGATGGTACAAATCCAGTGGGGCTCGATAAAAAAGATCCCGCATCCAAAGACGACATTGTCGTGGTCAACGAGATGCACGCCGTCGTGGGCAAGCCGGTGAAGGTGAGATTGAGATCGAAGGACGTCATTCACAGTTTCTTTCTTCCAAACATGAGAGTGAAGCAGGATGCCGTGCCTGGCATGTCGATTCTGGTGTGGCTGGAGCCGACGAGAGCAGGAACCTTTGAACTTGCGTGTGCAGAACTATGTGGTCTTGGACACTATAAGATGAAAGCGACCCTGACCGTGGACAAGACGGAGCAGGATCTCAACAATTGGGCAAAGGGCAAGTTGGCCGAACAGAGTGGCAACTAGGAGGAATGGGTAACATGCAGGTTGAACACGCAACCGAACACGCGCATCCCCAGCTTGGGTTCTGGCGGAAATATGTGTTCAGTACGGATCATAAGATCATTGGAATTCAATACATGATCACGGCGATGACGATGGCGGTCGTCGGCGGATTGCTCTCCATGTTCATGCGCCTCCAACTGGCATGGCCTGGTCATGCATGGCCGGCGCTTGGAAAGATTTTTCCCGTTGCTTTCGCTGGCAACATTATGGACCCGGCATTCTACGTCTCACTCGTCACCATGCACGGCACTATCATGGTCTTCTTTCTATTTACCGCTGTGCTGACGGGAGCGTTTGGAAATTTCCTGATTCCGCTGCAGATCGGTGCGCGCGACATGGCGTTCCCGTTCCTGAATGCGCTTTCATACTGGGTTTTCCTCCTGTCATGCATTGTTATTATCTCGGCATTGTTTGTTGCGGGTGGCGCACCTCTCGGAGGATGGACGGCCTACGCGCCACTAAGCGCCCTCGGAGAAGCCTCCGGTCCGGGTGAGGGCGCAGGAATGACTCTCTGGATAACGGCACTCGGATTGTTTACGGTGTCGGGTCTGATGGGCGGCCTGAACTACGTCACGACGATTCTGACCATGCGCACCAAGGGCATGTCGATGATGCGCCTCCCGCTGACCCAGTGGTCGCTGCTCATCACCGCTGTACTCGGTCTGCTGGCATTTCCAGTGCTGCTGGCTGCGGCCATACTGCTGACTTTCGATCGTGTGGGAGGAACGAGCTTCTTTATCCCCTCCGGCATCATCATGAACAACCGTCTGCTTGGAAACAGCGGCGGCCATCCATTGCTGTGGCAGCACCTGTTCTGGTTCTTCGGGCATCCCGAGGTCTACATCGTGATTCTGCCCGCCATGGGTATGGCATCCGATATCCTGTCGACCTTCTGTCGCAAGCCGATTTTCAGTTACAAGATGATGGTCTATTCGATGGTTTCCATCGCAGGTTTGAGTTTCATCGTCTGGGGCCATCACATGTTTGTCAGTGGCATGAGCCCGTTCCTGGGGTCCGTGTTTACGATGACGACTCTCGTGATCGCCGTGCCTTCGGCAGTGAAGACCTTCAACTGGCTCGGTACCATCTGGGGCGCTCGCATCCGGTTCACAACAGCGTCATTGTTCGCGATCGGATTTATCTCGGTATTCGTCAGCGGCGGATTGAGCGGAATCTTTCTGGGCAGCTCCGCTGCAGACATCTATCTACAGGACACGTACTTCGTCGTGGCTCATTTTCATCTCGTCATGGCGATCGCTCCACTGTTTGCCGCGTTTGGCGGAATCTACTTCTGGTTCCCGAAAATGTTTGGCCGGTTCATGAACGAGACGCTGGGCAAGCTGCACTTCTGGGGATCGCTGATCGGCGTCTATGCCGTGTTCTTCCCCATGCACATTCTGGGAATTACCGGTCACATGCGCCGAATTTACGATCCGCTGTTCTATGACTTTCTGAAGCCCGATAAGGGTATGAACATTTTCGTTTCGGTTTCGGCGTTTTGTCTCGCGACAGTTCAGCTGGTGTTTCTGGCGAATTTTTTCGTCAGTATTTTTGCCGGGAGGCGCGTGAAAGAGAACAATCCCTGGCAGGCGACGACGTTGGAGTGGGAAACGCCCTGCCCCACCGGGCATGGCAACTTCGGTGACGAGCTGCCGGTGGTGCATCGCTGGGCCTTTGATTACAGCGTTCCGGGCGCGAAGAACGATTTCGTGCCTCAAACCGTTCCTCCGGGTGCCGAAAAGGTTTAGTTTCGCCTATGCCTGTACTTACTGAAGACAGAGTATCCGACGGCATCGGGGCTCCGCCGCCATTGACGCCGCCTTCGGGCGACGGCCGCGGAGAACCGGACTCATCGTTCCCTGTCTCCTCGAAGCAGATTGCAACGTGGCTCCTGATGACCGGTATTGCGATGTTGTTTGCCGGCCTCACCAGCGCTTATATCGTTCTTCGGGGAGTCCCGACGTGGGACAAAATTCCTCTGCCGCCGCAGGTTTGGGTGAATACCCTGCTCCTGCTGGCAAGCAGCCTGACTCTGGAACTTGCCCGGCGTTCGGTTAGAGCCGACAAGGTCGTCGCGCTACGACAGTGGCTGGGAATAACTGCAGTTTTGGGTATCGCGTTCGTCTCCGGTCAGATTGTGCTGTGGCGGGAGATGACAGCATCCGGGGTCCTTCTGACATCAACGCTGCACAGTTCATTTTTTTACGTACTGAGTGGAATTCATGCTGTTCATATCCTTGGCGGTCTCATTGCACTTGTCCTGGTTTCGGTCAAGGCGTGGAGTGGCCGGCTTTCATCGATAAGCTTTGAGCCCCTGCGGCTGTGTGCGACGTACTGGCACTTCATGGGCGGCGTCTGGCTTTATCTAATTCTGTTATTGGTATTCGGTTAAGAGAAGAAAGGTCTTTAATGGACGCAAGCGTAGCAGAACAACAACGCATCCTGGCTTCGGACTGGGGCGGTGGCAAATCACCATTTGGCACCGACTGGGCGAAGTTCATGATGTGGATCTTCATCATATCGGACGCACTGACATTTGCAGGTTTTCTGATCGCATATGGATTCATGCGGTCCACCAGTCCCAGTTGGCCGGTACAGACGGAAGTATTCAACATGGTGTTGATTACCTTCATGACGTTCGATCTCATCAGCAGCAGCGCTGTCATGGCCATGGCTGTGGGTGCCGCGCGAGCTGGCGACGCAAAAGCGGCCGTGAAGTATCTGGTGCTCACTATCATTGGCGGAATCATCTTTCTGGGTTGCCAGGTATATGAGTGGTATCACTTCATCGAGCACGGTGCCAGTCTCACTCACAATCCGTGGGGAGTTCCGCAGTTTGCGGCGAGCTTCTTCGTTATCACGGGGTTTCACGGATTCCACGTTTTTTCGGGCCTGACCATTCTAGCTGTTGTTGCGGTTCGAGCCTCGATGGGAAAATACTCCGCGACCAGCGTTGAAAACGCCGGGTTGTACTGGCACTTTGTCGATGTGGTCTGGGTATTTGTATTCGCATTCTTTTATCTGCTGTAACGCATTTTTGAGGAGTTCATGATGTCTCAATCGACACACGGTCACGAGCATTCGACAAGCAACAAGCAGTACTTTACGACGTGGTGCTGGCTTCTGGTGATGACAACGTTCGCACTGGTGATCGGTTACGTTCACATGCCTGAGGGAGTCAAGGCCATATTGCTGGTAACGACGACCCTGGCCAAGATCCTGCTCATCGGCAGGATTTTCATGCACTTGAAGTTTGAAAAGATGAACCTCGTCATGCTGACATTCTCTCCACTGTTGTTATCTGTGATTCTCTTCTTCATGACTCGTGGTGAGACCCGGATGCAGGACCCAACGCACGAGGTCATCACGCACCTGGGCGAAGACCTTCATGTCGAGGCCGCACATGAGAAATAAAGTACGTTCTCTCGCAATGCTGGCGGGTGTCTTCGGTCTGCTCGAAGTTTCCAGCTGGGCTCAATGCATCATGTGCAGCACGGCGCTGGCGTCATCGCCGGAAGGACAGGCACTGGCCGGCAGTTTTCGATACGGGATTGGAATTCTTCTTGTCGCGCCATACATCATTCTGGGGTTTATTGGCTACGCCATCTTTCGTGCATACCGGAAGAGAACAGTGGATCGCACTCTGGTCGGATAAATCCCTCTCCCGTCGCAAGAGGGTGGCCCGCGTCAGCGGGCCGTGTGAGGGATACCACCCATTCTTCTTAGGAAATCGAAGATCTCGAAATTGAACGATTCGTGCAATTCAAATCCGAAATCTAAAATTTTCAAGCCTTCCCCCGAATTAAAGTGAACCCGCGAAAAGCTCTTCTCCGCTGAATTACTGTCCGTCATACTTCGACCGTGCCCAAACCACCCGACCTGGTACAACTCGGAGCCCTTCCCTCAACGCCTCCCCACTTTGAAATCGACCCGGTCTGTAAAATGCGAGTCCTTCCCGAGACTGCTGCAGCGAAGTTGGACTACAAGGGAACGACATACTACTTCTGCAATCCTCGCTGCCGCGATCGCTTTCAGGCAAACCCCGAATCGTTTTTGACTCCGGACGTCCCGAAATCCGAGGATTCAAATTCCATCTACGTCTGTCCGATGCACCCGGAAATTCGCCAGATGGGGCCGGGGACGTGCCCGAAGTGTGGAATGGCACTCGAACCCGAGATTGCCCAGGTTAATGAAGGACCGAATCCGGAACTGGTCGATATGACGAGGCGGTTCTGGATTGCTTCGATCGTGAGCTTGCCCGTTCTGTATCTGGGCATGGCTGGACAGTTGCCGAGACTGCAGTTCATTTTCGCCTCGATTGCTGTTCTCTATGCCGGTCTGCCCCTGTTGAAACGTGGCTGGGATTCGCTTGTCAGCCGAAATCTCAATATGTTCACGTTAATCGGAATCGGTGTCGGCACAGCATACGGCTACAGCACCATAGCGCTTTTTGCGTCCGGAAGTCTGCCCGTCTATTTTGAAGCGGCCTCGGTCATCACCGCCCTCGTTCTGCTTGGACAGGTGCTGGAGTTGCGGGCGCGCGCGCGGACCAGCAGCGCCATCCGGAGTCTGCTGGGGCTTGCGCCGAAGACCGCGCATCTTGTTTCTGATAACGGCATCGAGAAGGCAGTGCCGCTGGAGCACGTTCATGTTGGCGACTCTCTTCGTGTCCGACCCGGGGAAAAGATTCCAGTCGACGGACGCGTCACGAGCGGATCAAGTGCGGTCGACGAATCGATGATTACCGGAGAGCCCGTTCCCGTTGAGAAAGTTTCGGGATCCTCCGTTGTGGGTGGAACGATCAACGGTACGGGATCGTTCATTATGCGTGCCGAACGCGTGGGCCGCGACACCGTCCTGTCGCAGATTGTTCAGATGGTCGGACAGGCGCAGCGCAGTCGCGCTCCCATCCAGCGTCTGGCCGACGTTGTGGCCGCATGGTTTGTTCCCGCCGTGATTGGAGTCTCAGTCGTCACCTTCATCACATGGGCTGTATTCGGACCGGAACCGCGGATACTGACGGGTCTTTTGAATGCCGTGGCCGTCTTGATTATCGCCTGCCCCTGCGCGCTTGGTCTCGCTACCCCGATGTCCATTATGGTTGGCGTCGGCCGCGGGGCAACGTCGGGTGTGCTGGTCCGAAATGCCGAGGCGCTGGAGATCCTCGAGAAAGTCGATACGCTTGTCGTCGACAAGACAGGCACACTGACGGAAGGTAAACCCGCATTGGCTTCTGTTGTCGTGCTTTCCGATATTCCCGAAACCGAAATCCTGCGCCTGGGAGCGAGCGTGGAACGCGGAAGTGAACATCCTCTGGCAGCGGCAATCGTTCGTGCAGCAGAACAACGGGCGCTGAAGATCTCGGCTGTCAATGGATTTCAATCGCGGACCGGACTTGGTGTGCTCGGCACGATCGATGGTCGCAGCGTGGCCCTCGGTAACCAGAAGCTTTTCGAAGAACTTCAGATCCACTCGCAAGCCGGGTTTGAAAGGGCAGAACAACTTCGGCGTGAAGGACAGGCGGTGATGTTTGTCGCTGTGGATGGAAAAATGGCTGGGCTTATCGGCGTTGCGGACCCGATCAAGGCAACTGCCCGCGAAGCGATTGCGGCAATAAAGAAGGACGGGATCCGGATCATCATGCTGACCGGGGACAGCCGCACGACTGCGGAGTCCGTCGCACGTCAACTCGGTCTCGATGAAGTTCGGGCGGAAGTTCTGCCGCAGATGAAGGGGCAGGTCATCAAAGAACTGCAGGCCATGGGGCACATTGTGGCCATGGCCGGTGATGGTGTGAATGATGCACCGGCGCTGGCGCAGGCTCAGGTCGGAATAGCCATGGGAAGCGGGACCGACGTTGCGATGGAAAGCGCCGGAATCACGCTGCTTCGCGGAGACCTGCGCGGAATATATCGGGCGCGCGCATTGAGCCGCGCGACGATGAAGAACATCCGCCAGAATCTGTTCCTGGCGTTCATCTACAACTCGCTGGGAATTCCAGTTGCCGCGGGTATGCTGTATCCCTTTTTCGGAGTGCTTCTGAGTCCCATGATTGCCAGCGCCGCCATGACCTTCAGCTCCGTCTCTGTTATTACCAACGCGCTTCGTCTTCGCCGCGCGACCCTCTCCTGAACGGGAATGTCGAATATAGGGTCTTTCCACGATCTCTCGTCCTAAAGGCATTTGGGCGGCGGCCGTAGACCGCCACCACAATCCTATCTGCGCGGAATCTCGACTGCTCTTACGGATTGCGCATCGCGCCTGAACTGGTATCTAATTTGTCGTTGTCGCATCGGTTCTCAAACTTTTAACACTCGGAGCTTCTTTGCAAACACCATCAGTCCGGGTTCTGGTTGCGGACGATTTTGTTCCCTGGCGACGCTTGTTGCATTCGATCCTCCAGGAAAAACCTGAATTGAATGTCATCTGTGAAGTATCGGATGGACTTGAAGCGGTTCAGAAGGCTCGCGAACTACAGCCGGATCTGATTCTTCTCGATATCGGGCTGCCAACGTTGAGCGGCATCGAGGCCGCACGGCAAATTCGCACTATTGCTCCGAAGGCAAAGATCCTCTTTGTCAGCGAGAACTACTCAATGGACATCGCGAGAAGCACTTTGACTGCGGGGGGAAGCGGTTATGTCATCAAATCGGATGCAGGAAGCGAATTATTGCCTGCCATTGAGGCTGTGTTTCTTGGCAGGCAATTTGTCAGTGCGAGGCTGACGACGCAAAATATTTCCGGTGTCACGAGTAACTGACTCTCAATACTCTCTGGCATTACACGGCGGCTCGCGCTGTCACATCAGTCCGGTCGAAAGGAACCCGAGCGCGGACGGAGGTGCCACGTGTGGGCTGTGAATGGATGGAAAGCTCTCCATTGACGAGTTTCAGCCGCTCCTGCATGCTCGTGAGTCCGAGTCCGTGACCTTTCATTGCGTATTCCGGATCAAAGCCAAGACCCGAATCCCGTACGGTAAGAAAGATCGCGTCTGAAGTTCCCCGAGCCTCGACATGGAAGAGTCGTACCTGGCTGTGCTTTACGGCATTGTGCAGGGCTTCCTGTAAAACACGGAACAGGCAGATCGATATTTCAGGTGGCACGCTCCCGGGAATATCTTTGTGGCCAAAATTGATGTCCACATTGTGCTGCTCCGACAGTTCCATGCAGAATCCGCGCATCGCATGAACCATATCCATGTGGCGCAGCTTGGAGGAGTGCAGTTCGTGCGACAGGGCGTAAATGCCGGCCGAAATGTTCTGGACCTGTGTCCGTAGTTCATCCATACGAACCGGGAAGTCATTGTCCGAACGCGGGGCCATGCGCTTAGTTTGTTCAAGCATGACGGACAACATCGCAAGCCGCTGACCGATATCATCGTGCAGATCCCTCGCAATCCTGGCCCGTTCGGCCTCCTGGGCTTCAATCAGCCTGCGATTCATTCCGGAAATGGCCTCTTCTGCGAGTTTGCGTTCTGTAATATCCGCCACCATGCCGATCATCCGCAGAATTGTTCCTTTTGCATCAAAGAATGCGTGCGCATTTTTCTCAAGCCACACAACGGAACCGTCGGGGCGAATCACGCGATACCGTACGCGACAAGTGGGGTTTTCCGGTGTACATGCATTCGTGGCAGTGAGAATCTTCTCCCGGTCGTCCGGATGAACCGTCTTCAGCATTTGCTGACAGGTTGTGTCCTTCGAATCGCCTTTCGATCCGAGGATATGAGTAAACTCCGCGGATCGAACAATCACGTCGGTTGTCCTGTCCCACTCGTACGCATACATCCGGCCCGCCTGGGCCGCAAGCCGCAGGCGTTCTTCACTTTCGCGCAACGCTTCCTGCGAGTGCCGTCGTTCCGTGATGTCCTGAACTGTCCCGCGAAGACGGTCAATCCTTCCTGTCAGATCACGCTCGGTTTCGCCCCGGCCGATGACCCATCGAGAGCTGCCATCGGGACGGATGATTTCCAACACGAGCTCGTAGGGCGTTCCAGACCGGAGCGACTTCTCAACTGCACCACGCAGCCGTGCCCAACTTTCAGCCGTGAAGAGCCGAGAATGTTCTTCAAAGCTTGGCGCAGGCAAATCCGGATCGCGGCCGGCAATTCTGTAGAGTTCGTCGGACCAGGTCACTTCGTCGCCATCGGGGTACCACTGCCAGCTTCCCACCTGCGCCAGGCGCTGCGCCAGGGCCAGTTCGATATCTTTCTGATGGAGCTTTTCTTCGGCGACTTTACGATCGGTGATATCGACGGCAATGCCCATCATGCGTTCGGCCTCGCCGTTGGATGCATAATAGAATTTCCCCTGTGCCGCGACCCAGCAGATGGAATTGTCCTCTCGAAGAATGCGGAACTCTGCAACGTAAGGCGTCTGGTTTTCCATCGCATGCTTGACGGCCTGCCAGACCAGTGCGCGGTCATCGGGATGAACGCGGCGCCGGAAGTCCTCGACGTGTCCGAAATAAGTTTTGGACGCGATTCCGAAAATGGTCTGCAAATCGCCGAACCAGCAATCCGTACCGGTTTTGATGTCCCAATCCCATCCAACAGTCTTGCCGGCATCCATTGCCAGATGCAGCCGCTCAATGACGTTGACGTGTTCCTGTTTCGCCAGCTCGCCAGCGGTTACGTCAGTTACGATTCCGGTAACCCGGCGTGTCCTACCGATTTCGTCGAAGAGAGCACAGCAGGTCGATTCCACCCAGATGACCCCGCGATTAGAATCCAGGATTCGAAAGTTGGCCTGAAGGGTGGGGTTCAACGGAGCGAGTCCGGCGAGTGCGACCACGAGTGTTTCCCGGTCATCTGGATGCACCCTGGCCAGGAGTTGCTGGCCTGTAAGCTGGGCCTGGACGTCTATTCCCAGAGAGCGCGCACGTTCGTGCGGAATCACGACCACATCCGAGACAGGATCCCATTCAAAAGCAAATATCCTGCCAGACTGGACGTCCCGGAGAAGGCGCTCCGCACGCGCTTTAAGCAGTGGCGTGTCTTTGAAATTAACCCCATCTTCAATCGAAGAAGGATGGTGGTGTGGTAGACGGGCGGTCATGGGATACCCTCCTAGCCGCGAGCGCGCGAATCCAGGATGCGGCTTCCCAATCCATTTCAGAATTCCAGCTTTGCGCAGCACCTTTTATACCCGCCATCCTTTGCAACCGTCAATGCGAAACTATTGCGAACTCCGATATTGCGCTAAAGGTTCAATACCGATTCCTGCTTTGCATGGCTACTCATTCACGTGGTTTGTCGGACACTTCGCCGAAGATCAATTGGACATCCGCTCCAAATTTTTTGTATTCGGAAAACTCCGTGATTTCATGCAGATTAAACCCTTTAAGCATCAGAATCTTCGCGTTTACGGTCGCTTCTTCTTTCACAGGAAGCCAGATTTCACCGTTGATCTTGCGGCGCTCGAAAACCACCGTTGAACCCTTATTCACTTTTGCCAGAACGCCGGCGCCTACTGAAATGGGATCGATGATTTGTGCCTCGAGCCGCGCCAGCTCATGGTCGTCTTCAGCAATCCAGGCGCTGCCTCCGATATGCTGAAGGATTCTGCCCTCTTTCGTTCTGGCTTTGAAGTTCGCTTTGGGTTTGAAGGTTACAAGTATGGTGGGAATTCCGTTGAGAATATCCCGCCGGATGAGATGAAGATCATAGAGCGCAAAAACGTCGTCGAGTATCTCCTGCTCTTCCTGGTCGGCTTTTGCCTTGTTCTTCTGCCGTTCCGCTTCGGATTGTTTTCCTCGCTTGTTCGTCTCCTTCTCGACTCGCTCTTTTTCTTCGCGATCCTTCTTCTCCAATTCCTTCTCAGAAACCGGAACGCCGTTTTTGACGATTTGCCGGCGATAGCTTTTCCAGTCTTCTTCAGCGTTGAAAATTTGAAACTCGTTGACTTCGGTTTTCTTGACCTTGCCATTCGAGTCCAGCGTGTTGCTGGTTTCCTTCTCGGTATACGTGTATTGGCTCAGCAGCTTGTCGTCGCTGTGTAACGTTTTTCGAAATTCGGAAATGAAGCTCGACAATTCCGGCAGCGGCTTCTCCTGTGCCTGCAAGGGCAACGCCGGAAGGCATAGACCCAGAAACACCGACACCAACGATATCCGAAGCCCGGAGCGGTTACACATCGCGGATCCTTACGGCTTGTGGAAGTCGAGCAGTTCCACTTCGAAACTGAGGGTGGCGCCAGGAGGAATGACAGGTGGTGAACCACGATCGCCATAGGCCAACGCGGGCGGACATACAACCTGCGATCGTCCGCCCTTCTTCATTAACTGGAGCGCCTCGGTCCAGCACGGCACTACAGCGCCCAACGGGAACTCCGCGGGCTCGTTGCGTTTGATGGAACTATCGAAAACGCTTCCGTCGATGAGCTTACCCTCGTAATGGACTTTGACCACGTCTGCTGCCGTTGGACTGGCGCCGGTGCCGGCGGTGATCATTCGGATCACAATTCCGGACGCGGTTTTGGTTGCGTCCTTTTCCAGCGCAACCTTGTCGGCGAACTCCTGCCCTTTTCGCTTAGCATCTTCAGCTCCTGCAGACGCTCGTTTCTTTGCCAGCTCGTTCACCTTCGGTCCGAAGGTGTCGATATCGACCTGCGGGTTGGCGCCGGTAACCGCGTCTGTCATGCCAGCCTTGACGATCGCCAGATCCTCCGGTTTCAGATCAAACACCTTGACGTTGTCGCCGAGCAAGAGGCCAAGAGCGTAAAACGTCTTCTGCTCGTCAGTGTCCAGTTTCGGAGGTGAGGCGGTAGCGGGACTCGCCGTCTGTGCTCCGGCAACCGCGATGCCCAAACCAAGGAACAGCATCACGAAGAGAATGATAGTTTTTTGCATACTGTCAGCATAACCCGGAGTGCCTGACAATCGATTCGGAACCTCAAAGTAAAGAGTCTCCGGACGGTTCGAGAACACTCCCTGGGCTCAACTCAGGACACGGCGCCATGGTACCCAGCTTCAACCTGCACACGGGAGTGAGAATTCGTGCGCTATATTAGTTCGGACTGGATGAAGGAGTTGCGCAAACCGTGATGGATGGTTCACCAAAGTCTTCATCTATTGAAATGTTAGCCGGCCCCAGATTGGAATAGTCGTCTGCGGACTGAATGTAATAGCAGTACCGAGTATCCGCTTTCACATTGGAGTCCTTGAATGTGCAGGGATCGGAGTTGCAGACTTCGGAGTACTTCAGGTGTACTAGTTTTGCCCATGTTCCGCCGGTCTGCCGTGAAATCAGAATACCGGTAACATCTTCCTGATTTACCTTTGCCCATCTCAGTTCGATTTGCGATGAAGAGATGGAGTGTGCGGTAAGTTTCTCAGGCGGTCGGAGATCGGGCCAAATAACAACGCCAACATTGGGATTCAGAGGTGAAAGGTCCACTTCCATCGCCGAAGCATCCGGTATCGTCAGATTGCCCGTGCGCAAAACGTCTCCGTAATCTCGAATATTGCCTTCGCTAAATCGCGTCACCAGTTCCGGCAGCGAGTAGAGCAGGGTTTCCAGTTGGTATCCCTCGCGGAACACCGGTTGAACGCTGAACACGCCCGAAGGTCTTTGAATCAGCACGCGAATAATCACGCTGCCGGGTTCGAACGGGACTGACGCGACGTTCCTGTAGAAGTTCCCCCAGTTGGTAGGATCCATGAAAAGGTACTGTTCGACATTGGATGTGTAAAAAGAGGAAATCGCCGCGTCGTGGCTTCGCAAATAGTCACCGATCGCACGCAACGCCATGGAGCCCGCGAAGTCCCCGACCAGCGGAATAATCAGATTCTTTTTCTCAAGATCCTGAACAAAGCGAAAATTGTCGTCGCTGGCCAGATAGCCTTCGTTTTTTCCGTCCGCGCCCATATTTAAAAGCAGCTCCTCGTAGTTCGGTATCAGCTTCGAAGTCACAGGTGAGCCGTTGTACGTAATATCCGGGCCGTAGGTATAGAACTCGCGATAAATATGTTCCAGGTTCGATTGGTCGATGTCGCTAAGCTTGAATCCGTGCGTCCGAAACAGATTGTTCTGTATCGCGTTCCAGTTCTCGTCATAAACCGCGCGATCCGCGGGAACATCGCGGATCGCAGAAAGTACGGATTCCATGGAAGACGCATCGGTGATTCCCGCAGGCAATTGACGAGAAAACAATCGCGACGCGAAATCGGCGCGGCTTGTCGCGAGTTCGAAGAGCGCCTTGTACATGAGTTGTTCCATCATGTTTCCTCGTCGGATGTCGACGATGAATGCCATCTGCGGCCGCAGTGCAGCGATGTAGGTGAAATTCTGCTCCGGTCCGACTCCAACGTAAATGCCGCCTGCGGTGGATCTCTTCTTCAGGTCAGGAATGACGTGCTGAAACGATCGTTCGTTCGAGATGAAGTTTTCCGAAGCGAACGTTCCGCCGGGTTCGGAAAAATCGGAAATGATCCTCCAGAATTCCTCATCACTGAAACGCGACGGCAATTCCAATGCATACAGCCCTGCGTTGAAGAAGAAAAGGAGGGCCGAGAAAGCGCACAAGGTCCGCAGGAGTATTCGAGACATTTGCAGTTATTCTGACAGAAATTCACGAATCGACTTCGAGATTTGATAGTGGGTGTCAGCGCAAGAAAAGACCTATCGCCGAAATTCGATCGTTAACGGCTGCGTTCTTCCCGTATCGCGGCGTTACGGACTCCTGATCGGTGTATCCGGCTTCGAAGTGCCCGCGCCGACTAAGGGGTTCATTTTCTCATACACTTTCAGTCGAACCTGAATCGTTGCACGGTCGACCTTTACAAAATCATTCAGCAGTGAGTGTCTTGAACTCCCCCGACGATGCGCATGGCAGGAACCCATTCAGGAGTGTTCTATTTCTTCAGGCCGGCAGTCCAGTTGAGGACAACGGTGATCGGACTCTCGTCTTTCTGATTGGAGAATGTATTCATTAGAAATCGATCTCCAGTTTTCGTCACTGCGTACACCTGGTTGAAGTTGGATTGCCGCGCGCCTGTGGAGAACAACGCCTGCGGCGCCCCGGCCTGGAGTTGACCGGACCCGTCTATCGGCACCGCCATCATGGTCCCTTCCGCTCCGAGGTAAAACAATTCCTTCCCGTCCGCTCTCCAGACAGCGCGGCTTCCTCCGTTCCTTGAGATCTGATATTTCCCTCCGGCGCGGAGAAACGGTTGAATGTAGACGTTGGGCTGCCCTGCTTCGTCGGACGTGTACGAGATCCATCGTCCATCCGGAGAGAACATCGCTGTGCTCTCGAGGAACGCCGTTTGTACGAGTGGAAACGGCTTGCCGTCGCCGAATAACGGAAGAACCCATACATCGGATGTCCGCGGAAACGATCCTGCGAGTGTATACGCGATGAAACGCCCGTCCGGGGACCAGCTGTTCGGCCAGATATTGCACTGCCGATTGAGGGCACATGGTCGTGAGGGCGTGTCCGGAACTTGGAGGACTGATTCATCTGCTGCCGTTTCGTTGATCAATTGCTGACGCAACGAGACTCTCCCCAGTCGCTGGCTTCCGAATGTAATGCGCGTCCCGTCCAGCGACCAGACCGGAGACTCATCGGCTCCAGGGTCCACTGTCAAGCGGGACCGTATATTACGGGCAATATCGATGATCCAGATGTCCTGGTTTTCCGGATTTCCGGTTCTCAGTGCGACAGCAACGCGGCGTTCGTCTGGTGAAAGGGCGAGGTTGGTGTACGCACCCGCTTCGCCCACCGTGGTGAGACTGCGGCCCGCGCGGTCGAACCATCGCAACTGTCCTTCCACTGGTGCGAGGTGCTGGGCATACACGAGCGTGCCATTCTCCGAAACGGACGCTCCCACATAGCGGCTTCCCTCCGGGCCGACGTACTCCGCCAGCGGAAAGGCATCGCCCTTCAATTGACGGGTCTCAAGATCGAACGGCTGAGCCATCAGCGTCTCGTCGCGGGCGAACAACAGATGACCGGAGGCATATGACACTGATGACTCAGTCTGCAGAAGCGTCGCGATGGCGGGTTCGTCGAGCGAGCCAATTCGGATTGTTGCAGGCTTCGGAGCAGGACAGCAGGCTCCAGTCGATGCCGTGTAGATGAAGTGACGGCCATCGGGTAGAAAGTGGGGCCAACGGTGGTTCGTCTCGCCGGTCGCCGGATCGAGCTTCGTCACGACGGTCGGCACCCCGCCGGCGCTAGACACGCGCACGAGTCCGGTGCCTGCTGATGGCGCGAAAAGGATCACGTTGTCGCGGCTCCACGTGCCGCCGCGCCCCAATTGTGCATCACACAGCACAATCGGTGGTCCGCCGGTAATTTGAACTTTCTTCAATTTACCACCGGCGAAGAACCCGATGAACCGGCTATCAGGCGACCAGAACGGGAAGGCCCCGCCTTCGGTTCCTGGAATCGGCTTTGCTGCCAGAGTGGTAAGCGGTCGCAGCCAGATCTGATAAGACGATTGGGCGCCGGCGACGAACACAATCTTCTGCCCATCAGGAGAGACCGCTACCTGTGTGGCCGCTCCTGTCCCTGCGCCGGGAGGTCCTCCAAACGACGTGGCCTCCGGCGCAACGATCGTGAACTCGATCGGCCCGGCGGCGTTTGGTCTTGCCGCGGGTGTGCGGAAGTACGGCAATGCGAAAGTGACGGCGGCGACAAAGAGAAAAGCCGCGACCGTCCACGCCCACCACTGTCGACCTCGTGGCGAGACCTGTGCGGATACCTCCGGTCCGGTATACGCCTCCTCAATCTCGATCCGAGCATCCGCCGCATCTTTTAGGCGTTGAAGTTTGTCTTTCCGCAGACATCGCCGTAGCAAGACACGGATAGGGGGCGGCGTCGCTTTTGGCAATCGGTTCCAGTCAGGTTCCGTCTTCATCACTGCCGCTAGAATTTCCGTGACGTCTTCCCCGTCGAATGCCCGGTGTCCGGAAAGCAGCTCATACAGCACACAACCGAATGCCCAGATGTCGGTCCGCCTGTCGACTTCCTTGCCTCTTGCCTGCTCAGGTGACATATATGCGGCGGTCCCGAGAATCACTCCAACATTCGTGGCCGATATATTCCCCATTGTCGGCGAATTGGACAAATTCGAATTCGGAGAGGTTTCGTAGGCCCTGGCCAATCCGAAATCCAGAACTTTGACCTTTCCGTCGGAAGTGACCTTAACGTTCGCGGGTTTCAGATCACGGTGAATGACTCCTTTTTCGTGCGCGGCTTCCAGTCCATCACAGATGGCGATTGCGATCGCAAGCGATTCATCCACCGGTATCGGCCCGCGTGCGATGCGCTCGGCAAGGGTTTCCCCGCCGACCAGTTCCATGACCAGAAACCTGCGGCCGCCGGACTCTTCCAGTCCGTGAATGGCTGCAATATTAGGATGATTCAACGACGCCAACAGACGGGCTTCACGCTCGAATCGCAGCAGGCGATCGCTGTTCTGATTAAACTCTTCCGGAAGAAGTTTGATGGCGATGCTTCGGCCAAGCTTCAAGTCGGTGGCCTGATAAACCTCGCCCATTCCGCCCGTACCGAGGTGGCCT
>Ga0070664_100000100_pt1 | contig 55301 bp, 56 predicted proteins | sample KBSC73metaG_FD_65863 | JGI IMG/M metagenome (GOLD analysis project Ga0070664, IMG submission 65863) | Corn rhizosphere microbial communities from Kellogg Biological Station, Michigan, USA - KBS C7-3 metaG | ecosystem: Host-associated > Plants > Roots > Rhizosphere > Soil ... | reverse complement strand
CCTCGGCCGGCGTCGCCGCGGGCATCGACCTGTGCCTGCACATCATCCGGCGCGACCTCGGCACCGAGATCGCCAACCGGGCCGCCCGCCGCTGCGTGGTGCCGCCGTGGCGGGAGGGCGGCCAAGCCCAGTTCGTGGAGCGGCCCGTGCCGGCGCCGGCGAGCGCGGGCACGGCGGCGACCCGGGCGTGGGCGATGGAGCGCCTCGGCGAGCCGCTGACGCTCGAACGGCTGGCCGGACACGCCCGGATGAGCGTGCGCACGTTCACCCGCCACTTCCGCGACGAGACGGGGATGAGCCCGGCGCAGTGGCTGCTCCAGCGGCGCACCGACCGGGCCCGCGAACTGCTGGAGGCCACCGACCTCAGCGTCACCCGGGTGGCCCGGGAGTCCGGCTTCGGCACCGCCGCCGCGCTGCGCCAACGCTTCCAGGCGGCGCTCGGCGTGGCCCCCCTCTCCTACCGGCGCACCTTCGCCGCCCCCTGACCCGCTATCCCGACAGCGGCAGCAGCACGTGGCTCAGGCCCAGCTCGGCCTCGACCCGCGTCCCGGTGCGGTAGCGCAGCGTGTAGTCGCGGTCGGTGGAGATCAGCACGACGCCGATCCGGTGGCCGGCCGTGAAGATGTGGTCCTGCGGCTGCATGTCCCAGGTCAGCGTGTAGGTGCGGCCGGCCTCGACCGGGACGTCGTGCGTGATCGTGTACCGGTTGCGCACGTCCAGCCAGCCGCGGGTCACGATCTTCAGCGGCGTCGTCTGGGTGCGGTAGGCGCGCTTGTTGAAGCAGCCGGGGTCCTCCGGGACGCCCGGCCCGATGCAGTCCTGCCCGGGCACGGTGACGATGCCGGCGAACCGCTCGTCCGGCCCGTAGTCGACGAGCAGCGCGGTCAGGAACGGCGAGCGGCCGTCGAGGCTGGCCCGCACGGTGATCCGCGGGGTGCCGGACAGCCGCGCCGGCCGGTCGAGCGGGGTGGTCAGGTACGCCAGCCGGTTCGGGTCGGCCGCGAGCTCGTTGTCGACCAACTCGTCGGCGGTCTGCGCGGTGTCGTCGACGAAGGACTGGCTGTGACCGAACCCGATCGGCCAGCGGCCGAGCGTGCCAGGTCTGCCGTCGGAGCCGGCCGGGTTGAGGAACAGCGGCACCGGCTGCGTGCCGGGCACCGGCCAGCTGCGCGAGGTCACCCACTGGTTCGGTGCGGTCTCCACGTCGGCCATCGGCTCGGACATGATGCCGTTCTGGATCCGGTACAACCAGAAGTCGAACCAGCGGTTCAGGGTGGTCAGCCACTCGGCCCGCCGGACGTTGAACGGGTCTGTGTGCGGCCCCTGGTGCAGCCAGATCTTGCGCGGCACGCCGCGCGCGGCGAGCGCGTCCCACCACTGGCCGGACTGCTTGGTCTTGACGTTCCAGTCGTTCAGCCCGTGCACGACGAACACGCTGGCCCGCACCCTGTCCACGTCGCGGAGGTAGTTGCGCTCGTGCCAGAAGGGGCTGTAGTCGCCCGTCTCGCGGTCCTGCCGCTGCTCGATCTGGTCCATCAACGCGGCGCACACCTCGGGGTTCTGCCGGGTGAGCACGGCCCGAGCCAGCACGTCGAGGTCCTCGCCCTGGAACGTGCCGGGCGCGACCACGCCGCCGTTGGCGCGGTAGTAGTCGTACCAACTGGAGATGCCGGCGATCGGAACGATCGTCTCCAGGCCGCGCACGCCGGTCGCGGCGACGGCGTTGGGCAGCGTCGCGTTGTACGACACGCCGATCATGCCGACCCGGCCCGTCGACCAGTCGGCCCGCGCCGCGCCGCCGCTGCCGTCGAAGCCCCTGGCGCGGCCGTTCAGCCAGTCGACGACCGCCTTCATGCCCTGCGTCTCGTTCTCCCCGCCGGACGTGGGGCATCCGGTGGACCCGCCGGTGCCGAGGCTGTCGGCGAACACGACCGCGTAGCCGCGCGGCACGAAGTAGTTGTCCAGGTAGCCGGAGAAGGTGATCGTCTCGGCCCGCGCCGCGCTTCCTTGCGCGCCGCGGCGGGCCGCCGGGTCGTCCCGGTCGACGTCGTCATGGTTCGCGACGTCGTTGAGCCCGGCGTAGTACGGGCTCGGCTGGAAGATCACGGGGACCTTGAGGCCGCTCGTCGTCTCGGCGGGCCGGATCACCCGGACCTCGACGCGGTCGCGCTGGCCGTCGTTGTCGCTGTCGACAGTCGTCTCGACCGACAGCCGTTCGCGGATGGCCTGCGTGTAGTCGAAGACCGGCTGGGTGGTGCCGTTCGCGACCACGATGCCGGGCGGTGCCGCCACGGCCGAGGCGGGGGCCGCGCTCGCCGCCAGCAGGGCGACGGTGGCCGCGGCGGTCAGGGCGAACAGCGGGCGGGCGGATCGCATGCCGGGAGCCTATTCGCGTCGATCGATCAGAGCCACCCCTGATACGTCGCGTATCCGGCTGTCCGTGGCGGCGCGGTTGCGGCCTCTCACTACGCATGAACACCAGACTCGAACTGACCCGCTGCCCCGACCCCGACTGCGGCACGCTCGCCGAGGTGGCCGACCGCTTCACGCTCGGCTCCACGTCCGGCGCGCTCGCCATGGCACAGACCCGGTGCCTGGACCGACATACGTTTGTGCTCCCGGCGGAGCGGCTGCGCCGCGACGGGGAAGCGGCCGGCTACGGCTGATCTCTCAGCGAATCTCCAGACCCAGAGCCTGGGCGATCACCACCGCCTGCTCGGCGTCGATGAGGGCGCCGCGCAACTCCGCGGCGGCGACCGGGTCGAGCGCGGTGAGGTCCGAGCCGCGCAGATCGGCCCTGCCCAGCTTGACGCCGCGCAGCCGCGCTCCCGAGAGGTCGACGCCGGCCAGCACGGCGCCCGTGCAGTCGGCCCCGGACAGGTCGGCCTCCCGCATGCGGGCACCCCGCACCGTCACCCCGCGCAGGTCGGCGCCGGCCAGGTTGACGAACGACCAGTCGCCGTCGGTGACCCGCATCGGGCGCAGCGAGCAGTCGGTGAACGTGCTGCCGACGAGCTTGCAGCCGGTGAACTCGGCCTCGAAGAGGTTGCAGCGGTCGAACGTGCAGCGCAGGAACGCCGAGTCGGTGTGCTGCGACGTGTTGAACCGCACGCCGCCGAACGAGCACTCGGTGAACACCGCGCCGCGACTGGTCGCCTCGGTCAGGTCGACGTTGGTGAAGAAGCACCGCGTGTAGGCACGGTCGGCGAGATCCTCGCCGTACCAGTCGTCGCTGAGAAACGACTCGTCCTCGACCTCGTCCGCCACGGCTCGAGCCTAGGTGATCGCGAGGATCCGGGCGTCGCCGTCCTCCAGCCAGACCGGGCCGGGGTCCGGGGCCGGCACGAACTCCGCGCGGTCGCCGTGCACCGGGCGGCGGCGTCCCGTGAGGTCGACGAGCAGCGTGCCGTCGGCATCGACCGCGACCACCCGGTCCTCGACGCGCAGCAGCACCGGCCCGTCCGGGTCGGCGCCGATCGCGGTGCGGCCGGCGCGCAGCCCGTCGAGGATGCCGGCCACCGACGGCTCGGCCGCCGCGACCCAGGTGGTCGGCCGGCCGGGCCGTTCGGAATCGCTGAGGCGGTGGAAGTCGGAGCCGCCGACGGCGACGGCGTCCGGCGCCCACGCCAACAGCCACGCCAGCGGCGCGCCCCAGGTGCGGTCCCACCATCCGGAGTGCCACACCTCCGCCAGCGGCGGCCGCCCGGTCATCGGCATCAGCCAGGCACAGTCACCGGCGAGCGGGTGGTTCACCGACAGCAGGCCGCCGGCGGCGTCTACAGTGGACAGCCAGTCGTCGGGCGGGCGCCGGAAGTCCACCCAGTCCACGGGTCCGAAGGCGTTGGCGTGGCCCCGGTCGGTCGTCACCTCCTGTCCCGGAACGAGGACGATCCCGGATGTCGCGGCCAGCTCCGGATGGTGCGAGACCGTGTTGTGGTCGGTGACCGCGAGGAAGTCGAGGCCGCCGTCGGCGGCCAGCGCGGCCAGTTCCCCGACGGTGAGCGCGCCGTCCGAATGGACGGTGTGCGCGTGCAGGTCGCCGGCGAGCCACCGCATCCCGGCCGGCGCCGGCAGGTCCCGCGGCCGCCGCCCACGCGCCCCCCTCCCCGCGATCGTGGAAACGTGAGGATCGGAAACGAGCCCTGAATTTCCACGACCGCGGGACGATTCAGCCGTCACCGACCAGGCCAGACCGGCGGCAGGGATGCGGTGCAGCCCCAGCAGCACCTGCCAGCTGCCGGCCGGCAACGGGCCGGGCAGGTACCCGGGCGTCGCCACCGTCTCGCCGACGTCGAACGCATCGCGGGCGCCGCCGGAGTAGCCCCGGAACCGGCCGGCCGGGTCGAACAGGCCGAGGTCGAGAACGCCGGCCGACCGGTCGAACGCGAGCTCCACCCGCAGCGAGCGCGCGCCCGGCGGCACGTCGACCGGCCGGTAGTGATACCGGGAAGCGGCCCGGTCCGCCGGCCGCCACACACCACTGTGGACGGTTCTCACCGGAGCAGGTTTCCGTCCCGGTACACGAGCATCCGGCCGGGCTGCGGGGTCAACCACACCGGTGTGTCCGGCGCCGGTTCGGCGTCTTCGGGCACCACCGCGCCAACGAGTTCGTCGCCGACCGCCACGTTCACCAGCGCCGACGTGCCCAGGTTCTCGGTGACCGACACGGTGCCGGCCAGCGCCGGGCCGTCCGGCCGCGCCGGTGCCAGCGTCAGGTACTCCGGCCGCATCCCGACCACCACCTGCTCCCCCTCCCGCAGTCCCGTGACGCCGGCCGGGAACGCGGCGCCAAACACGTCGATCCGTCCATCGTGGACGGTGCCGGGGAGCAGGTTCATCGGCGTCGACCCGATGAAGTTCGCCACGAACGTGGTCGCCGGCCGACCGAAGACCTCGCGCGGCGTGCCGACCTGGCGGACCGTGCCGGCGTCGAGCACCGCGATGCGGTCGGCCAACGCCAGCGCCTCGGCCTGGTCGTGCGTCACGAACACGGTGGTGACGGCGAGCTCGCGCTGCAACCGCTTGAGAAACGTGCGCGCCTCCAGGCGCAGCCGGGCGTCCAGATTGGACAGTGGCTCGTCGAACAGGAACACCGCCGGCCGGATCGCGACGGCCCGGGCGAGCGCCACCCGCTGCTGCTGCCCGCCGGACAGCGCCGCCGGCCGCCGGCCCAGCAGCGCGTCGAGTCCCAGTTGGGCCGCCACCTCGGCGGCGCGCGCCGTGCGTTCGGGCCGTGGCCGGCGGCGGACCCGCAGCGGGTAGGAGATGTTGTCGGACACGGACATGTGCGGGAACAGCGCGTAGTCCTGGAACACCATCGCCACGTCGCGGGCGCCCGGTTCGAGCCGGGTCACGTCGCGCTCGCCGATGTGCACGGCGCCGCCGGTCGGCGGTTCGAGGCCGGCGATCGTGCGCAGCAGCGTGGTCTTGCCGCACCCGGACGGACCGAGCAGCGCGAAGAACTCACCGTCGGCGATCTCCAGGTCGAGGCCGTCGAGAGCCCTCACGCCACCCGGGAACTCCTTCACGAGTCCACTCAGGACGATGCCCGCCATCAGCTCTTGATCCCGCCGTGGAAGCGGAACCCGTAACGGCTCCACGCGAACAGGTACATCAGCACCACCGGTATCGAGTACAGCAACGAGAACGTGGCGATGAGGGCGAGGTTCGGCGACCCGCCCTCGGTGTAGAGCGTGCGCACCAGCACGGCGGCGGGCTGCTTGTCCGGGTCGCGCAACAGGATGAACGGCGTCAGGAAGCTGCCCCACACCTGGACGATCGTCCACACCCCGATCGTCGCCAGGCCCGGCCGGGCCACCGGCACCACCACGTGCCGCAGCACCTGCAGCGGCGAGGCGCCGAACACGCGGGCGCTCTCCTCGTACGAGCGCGGGATCGTGTCGACGAAGTCCTTCAGCAGGAAGATGGCCGCCGGTAACAGGCCGCCGGTGAGCACGAGCACCACGCCGACCCGCGAGTCGATGAGGCCGAGTTCGAACACCAGCAGGAACGTCGGCACCATCGCGGCGGTTCCGGTGATGACGCTGGACAGCAGCAGAATCAGGTACAGCAGCGCGTCGCGGCCGGGGATGCGCACCCGCGACAGCGCGTACGAGGCGAGCGCCGCGGCGGTGACCACCAGCAGCATGGTGCCCGCCGCCAGCAGCACCGAGTTCAGCAGCGACGGCAGCGCGTACCGGTTGTCGCCGACGGCGGCGAAGTTGTCGAGGGTGAACTCCGACGGCGGCCGCACCGCGTACGTCGGCGTCGCGTCGAAGGGCGCGGAGAGCAGCCACAGCAACGGGAGTGCGAAGAACACCGTGCCGAGGCCGATCAGCAGGTAGCTGCCGATGCGCACAAGGACATGCCGCGTCATGGGCGCGCCTCGCTCCGCGAGGTGCGCCCGTGACGCCGATCCGCAAGCGGATCGGCGTCACTGAGCCAGATGGTGACCTCGCTGCGCTCGGTCACGACGGCACCCGCACCTTCGCCGCGCGCAGGTACACCAGCGCCAGCAACAGGTTGATGAGCAGCACGATCAGCGAGACCGCGCCGCTGTAACCCATCTCGCCGCCGACGATCGCGGTGTTGTAGATGTACACCGGCACCACCTCCGACTCCCGGTTCGGCCCGCCGGCCGTCAGCAGGAACGGGGTGAAGTCGTTGAACGTCCACAGCGTGATGATCAGCGTGTTGGTCAGCGCATAGCGGCGCATGTGCGGCAGCACCACGTCGCGCAGGGTCTGCCACGAGCCGGATCCGGCCAACCGCGCGGTCTCCAGGTGCGACGGCGGCACGCTGGTGAGCGCCGCGCCGTAGAGCATCATCGAGAACGCGGTGCCGCGCCAGGTGTTGAACACGATGATGGCGGCCATCGGGTACTCGACCAGCCAGGCGGTGCTGCCACCCAGCACCGCGTTGACGGTGCCGGCGTCGCGGTCGAGCATCGCGATCCACAGGAACGCCACCACCGAACTGGGCAGCACCCAGGCCAGCAGCACCAGCGCCTGCACCACCCGGCGCAGCGCGGGCGCGGTGGCCCGCAACGAGTACGCGAGCAGGAAGCCGAGCACGTTCTGCCCGATCACTGCCGAGCCGAGCACGAACAGCAGGGTCAGCCAGAGCGAGTTGTAGAACGTCGGGTCGGACAGCGCCCGCGTGTAGTTGTCGAGGCCGACGATCTCCGGCTGGCGGGCGGCGGCACCCGTCAGCCGGTAGTTCGTCAGTCCGATGTAGAGGGTCCACAGCGCCGGGAAGACGAGGAAGACCCCGATGAGCGCGAAGGCCGGCGCGACGAACCCGACGGCGTGCCAGCGCCCGAGGCCCGAAGAGCTTCCCTCAGCCGCTGGCAACCTTGTCCGCCCCGCCGACGACGGACTCCACCTTCTTCTGGTACGCGCCGGCCGCGTCGGCCGGGCTGGTGCCCGCCACCACGTCCTGCGTCGCCTGTTGCAGCGCCTGCGACACCTGCGGGTACTCGGCGAAGCCGGGCCGGAACGCGGTCAGCGGCAACACCTTCTGGGCGATGAACGCCAGCAACGGGTCGGTCTTGAGGATCTCGTCGTTCACGTCCTGCCGCTGGGTGAGCCGCGGTGCCGAGCCGACCTGGGCGATCGTCGCCTCCTTCGAGTTCATGAACTGCATCAGTTCCCAGGCCTGCCGCGGGTACTTGGTGGCCGGGTTGAGCACCCGCCCGCCGCCGCCGGACATCGACACGAAGTTCTGCCCGCGCACGCCCGCGCCGGGCCGGATCGCCGGGATCAGCGCGTAGCCGACGTTCTCGTTGCGATCGGGCATCTTCGCGATGCCCTTGGCGGGCTCGACGACGCTGCGCCAGAAGTAGTCGCCCTCCAGCAGGATCGCGATCTTCCCAGCGGCGAACGCCTGGAACGACTTGTCCCGGCCCTTGGCATCCTGCTGCAGCACGGGATCACCGAGTCCGCCGCCGTAGATCTTCTGGTACAGCCCGAGGACGTCGCGCATGGCGGCCGTGTTGCCCTGCCACTTGCCGTCGGCCCAGATCTGTTGCCCGGTGCCGACGAGCAGCGGCAGCACGCCCTGCATCGTCGTCGCCTCGCCCATCGCCGTGCCGGCGTTGAGCTGGATCGGCGTCACACCCGGCTGGCTGGACTTGACGGCCTGACCGGCGGCGAGGACCTCGTCCCATGACTTCGGCTGCCAGTCGCGTGGCAGGCCGGCCTTCGCGAGCAGCGTGCGGTTGAAGTAGAGCACCCGGCCGTCGGTGCCCTCCGGGACGCCGTAGCGCTTGCCCTTGTACGTGAAGTTGCCCTGCACCGGCTTGGGGATCTGGCCCCAGCCGTCCCAGGCGTTCACCGCGTCGGCGCCGACCATGTCGTCGAGCGGCTTGATGTACCCGGCGTCGGCGAACTCGCCGACCCAGATGCCGTCGATGGAGTACAGGTCGGCGCCGCTTCCTGTCTTCAGGTCCAGCGCGACCTTGCTCTTGTAGTCCTCGTCGCCGGCGCCGGACGGCTGGAACTCGACCTTCGCGGTGCGGCCCTTGGCCTTCTGCGCCTCGACGAACTTGGGGATGACCCAGTTCTCGATCCACTCGGCGCTCGCGGCGTTCTTGCCGCCCGCGATCGCGTTCGCGGCGATGGTGAGGGTGAACTCCTTGGCGTCGGCGTTGCGGGTGGTGTCCTGCTTGTCTTCGCCGCCGAGGCAGGCGGTGGTGGTGGCGAGGACGAGAGCGGCTGCGGCGAGCACGGGCAGCGGGTGACGGCGCATCGGTTCCTCCCCGAAGGAAACGGCGGGTGCTCGCCTTGACCCTGACACGGGCACCCGGCGCTGTCCATTCGAGACGGTAGATGCGCGCGGCCGCCCGGTCGACGTCCCGTGATCTTGGACGCCTACCATCACGGTATGCGTATCGGGTTCGGACTACCGGTGTCCGGGGCGTGGGCCTCGGCGGGGAACGTGGGCGGGTTCGCGGCGAAGGCCGAGGCGCTCGGCTACGACTCGCTGTGGACGTTCCAGCGCCTGCTCGTCGCCGCCGACCAGCACCTCGACCCGGTGTACCGCAGCGTGCTCGATCCGCTCGTGGCGCTGAGCTTCGCCGCCGCCCGCACGCAACGCGTCCGGCTGGGCGTCGCGGTGGTCAACCTGCCATTCGTGTCGCCGGTGTACCTCGCCAAGCAGGCCGCCAGCCTCGACGTCCTCTCCGCCGGCCGGTTCGATCTCGGCCTCGGCATCGGCTGGTCGCCCGTCGAGTTCGCCGCCAGCGGCGCCGGTTCCGAGCGGCGCGGCCCGCGCACCGAGGAGTTCCTCGCCGTCCTGCGCACCCTCTGGGCCGACGAGGTGAGCACGTTCGACGGCGAGTTCTACACCGTGCCGCCGGCGCGGATGCGGCCGCAGCCCGCGCAGCGGCCGGGCCCGCCGGTGCTGCTCGGCGGGACGGCGCCGGCGGCGCTGCGCCGCGCCGGGCGGCTCGCCGACGGCTGGATCAGCCGCAGCGGCCAGAACCTCGACTCCATCGCCGACGACATCGCGACGGTCCGCGATGCCGCCGCCGAGGCCGGCCGCGACGCGGACGCGCTGCGCGTCATCTGTCGCGGCGTGCTCCGGCTGGGCGAGCGCACCGGGCGGTTGTCCGGCACCCCGGACCAGGTGCGCGCCGACGTGGAATGGTTGGCGGCCCAGGGCGTCACGGAGATCTTCTACGACCTGAACTGGGATCCGCTCGTCGGCTCGCCCGACGCCGACCCCGCGCTCGCCACCGAGCGCGCCGAGGAGATCCTCGACGCGCTCCGGCCCCGTTAGAGCTACAGCAGCTTCTCGCCCTCGAACCGGCCCAGTTCCTCGTCGTACAGCTCGATGCCGACGCCGTTCGGGTCGCGGACGTACAGGCTGTTCTCCACGCCGCGGTCCGGGCCGAGGTACTCAAGTTCGGCGGCGTCGAACCGGTCGCGGGCCGCGCGGAACTGGTCCGAGCTGACCGAGAGCGCGATGTGCTGCACGCCGCCGATCGTCTCGCTGAACGGCGGGTGGTCGTGGCCGGGGAAGTCGAAGAACCCCAGCAGGTTGTTGTTGCCCACGTCGAAGAAGAAGTGGCTCGACCCGGCGTAGTCGCGGTTCTCTACCAGCTCGACCAGCGGGAACCCGAGCAGGTCCTGGTAGAACCGGATCGTCTCCTCGACGTCGCGGCAGATCAGCGCCGCGTGGTGGATGCCCCGCGTCGTGGTCGGGGTGCGTTCGGCGGCCTGACGCAGGTAGCGCTTGCGAAGCTCGTTCCTGCGCTGCCGGATCGCGTCCAGTTCAGCGCCTTGCGGCTGCGGCATGATCGTCCCCTGTCACCGCTGCTGGTAGTCGATCTCCTGGAGGATCTTCTCAAGGATCTCTACCGTACGCGTCGGCGGTTCGGCCTCGATGCAAAGCCGCTCCATCGCACCCGCGTAGTGGTCCCGATCCTCCTGCTTGTCGAGGTACAGCGCGCTGGTGAGCTGCTCGATGTACACGACGTCGGGCAACTCGTCCTCGGGGAAGCGCAGGATCGAGAACGAGCCGCCCGCTCCGGCGTGCCCGCCGAAGAAGAACGGGATGACCTGCAGGCGGATGTTCGGTTGCTCGCTGAGCTCGATGAGCGACCGAAGCTGGTCGCGCATCACCTCCGGGCCACCGATCGGGCGGCGCAGGGCCGCCTCGTCGACCACCACCCACAGCTCTGGCGCCGGTGGCCGGACGCGGTGCAGCACCTGCTGCCGGGTGGTCCGCAGCTGCACCCGGCGCTCGATCTCCGCCGGCGACGCGTCGGCGTGGCCGAGGAGGATGACGGCGCGGGCATACGCCGGCGTCTGGAGTAGACCCGGTACGAACTGCACCTCGTAGGTGCGGATGAGGGCGGCCGCCGACTCCAGGCCGAGGTACGACTGGAACCACGCCGGCATGACGTCGCCGTACCGGTGCCACCATCCGGGCGTGTTCGCCTCGCGGGCGAGAGTCAGGAGCGCTTCGCGCTCCTTCTCGTCGGTGACTCCGTACAACGTGAGGAGATCGGCGACGTCGCGCTCCTTGAAGCCGACGCGGCCGAGCTCCATCCGGCTGATCTTGGATTCGGACGCCCGGATCTCCCAGCCCGCAGCCTCCCGCGTGACGCCGTTGGCCTCACGGAGCGTACGCAGCTGGTTGCCCAACAGGATACGGAGCACGGTCGGACCGCCCGCCGACCCTCCGTCCGATTGGGTCGTCGTCACGATTACCTCCGGTTACGGAGCCTGCCCTGTTGGCTACGACTCTCTTCCCGTAGGGATGTTATGACCAAACGTTGATGTTCGGTACCACTGATTGTCGGGTCAACAGATCAGATGATCGAAGTCCCCGTCCTTGGCGCCGAGGATGAACGCGGTGATCTCGGCGCTGGTGTAGATGAGGGCCGGACCCTCCGGATCGCGCGAGTTGCGCACCGCGACGCCGGCTCCGTCAGGAAGCTCGGCTACTTCGACGCAGTTGCCACTGGGGTTGCTCCGACGGCTCTTCAACCAGAGCAACGACCTTAAGTCGCTGGTGGTCGAGCCGTTCGTGGTTGTGTCCATGCGAGATCTCTCTATGTCTCAGGCGGGTTGGGGGCGGCTCCTGTCGAGCCCGAAACAGTCATCTGCACGTGCATCCGCTCTTGCGCCTGCAAGGGACGGCGAGGATGATATCGCACAGGCAGTGCAGTTCAGCTAGCGATTTCAGGGTCAAAGACGACCTACGAGGGCACAACGGTTGGCTCCGCACCCAGTGGAGTGAATCCAGCACAACCAGCACACTTCCCCACGGACGGCACGCAGGCGGGAGGCAACCAGGCATGCCGGTCCCCACCATCGATCCGGATCAGCGCGACCCGGCCGAAGTGGCCCCTACTGACAGTTACCAGCCGGCCGACCCCGTGTGGGTCTACCGCGCCGGCGGATGGCGGGCAGGGGTGGTCGAAGCCGCATCGTCCCGCGCGGCAACGGTCACCTACCGCCCGAACAACTCCCGGGGCACCGGGGTCGACACCCTCACCGCGAGGTTCGTCCTCGCCCGCGCCGACCTCGACCCAGTCCTCGACCGCGCAGGCCGGTCATGACCCGAAGGGTAGTCCGATGATCGCCATGGTCGGCCTGCTGGCGCTGCTCACCGGCGTCGCAATCGGCTGGTACCTGCGCCGGATCAACTCGTGGTGTCCGCAGTGCGGCGAGAACGTCACCTGCGCCAGTTGCGGCGAACGGCCGATCCTGTCGGTGCCCGCGAGGTCATGGCGATCGAGATGAGCGCCGGCGAACCGCGCCGGCCGGCGGCGCGAGGGAAGGCGGCGCCCATGGGGGATGAGCGCGAACGGGCGTACGACGGCGTACACCGCCACCCCCCGCAGAATCTGGACGCGGGTTACCGGTCACGGTGGGCCGTCAACGCGGTTGGTCTCCCGCCCCGCGAGCCACGGCGGGACCGCGCAACCGCCAGACGCGACCGCGAGGAGCGCACGATCGACCTGACGCCCCTGATGCGCCTGGCTCAAGAGGCCTGCTGGAACCGCCTGCTCAACCCGCCTCGCCGCCCCCGCCCCGCCGAGCTGTAGCACTCCGCCGCTCCCCCGCTGCCTGCCTGCGCTGCCCCTGCCTGCGCTGCCCTGCCTGCCCAGCCTGCCCAGCCCGTCCCCGCGTTCGTGGAAGTCCATGCGTCGCCACGCCGCCGCATGGGCTCCCAAGATCGCGGAAGCGGGGTCACGAGAGGGCCACTCGGCTGTCCCCACTTCCGCGGTCTTTGCCTCCCCGCTGACGTGGCGCCCAGCCCCTCACCTCACTGATCTTGCAGTTGTGGTGCCAGAGTTCGCCCACTTTTGCCCCGCTCTGAGAGGCACCACAACTGCAAGATCCTGTGCGCGGCACGCGGCGCGGGGCCTCGTTCGCGGCGGATGGGCCGGCTAGGCGAAGGCGGACACGCCGGTCAGGGCGCGGCCGATGAGCAGTTCCTGGATCTGCGTGGTGCCCTCGTACAAGGTCATCACGCGCGCGTCACGCAGGTACTTGCCCACCGGGTACTCATCGATGTAGCCGTACCCGCCGAACACCTGCAGCGCGTTGTTCGCGGCCCGCACCGCCGCCTCGCTCGCGAACAGCTTCGCCATCGACGACTCGGTGCCGAACGGCAGGCCGCGCTCGATCAGGTCGGCCACCCGCAGGGTGAGCAGCCGGGCGGCGTCGGCGTCCACCGCGATCGATGCGATCAGCCGCTGCACCAGTTGATGGCCCGCGATCGGCTTCCCGAACTGCCGGCGTTGTGTGGCGTACGACACAGCCGCGTCGAGGCAGCCGCGCGCTATCCCGACGCAGCCGGCCGCCACCGACATGCGCCCCTTCGCCAGGGCGGCCATCGCCACGCTGAAGCCCTTGCCCTCCGTGCCGACCATCGCCGACGCGGGCACCCGCACCCCGTCGAACGCCAGCTCGGCGGTGGCCTGGCCGCGCAGCCCGAGCTTGCCGTGGATCTCGCGCCGCGTGAAGCCGGCCGCCGCCGTGGGGACGAGGAACGCGCTCACGCCGCGGTGCCCCGGCCCGCCCGTACGGGCGAACACGAGGGCGACGTCGGCCCAGGTGCCGTTGGTGATGAACATCTTCGAGCCGCTGATCAGCCAGTCGTCGCCGTGGCGCACCGCCCGGGTGGACAGCGCGGCCGCGTCGGAACCGGTGTCGGGCTCGGTGAGCGCGAAACAGGCGAGCGCGTCACCGGCGCACAGCCGGGGCAGCCACTCCCGCTTCTGCTCGTCGGAGCCGTAGGCGGCCACCGACTTTCCGACCAGCCCGAGCGAGACCGACACCATGCCGCGCACGGCCGAGTCGCCGCGGCCGAGCTCCTCGAGCACCAGGCAGTATGCGACGTGATCGCCGCCGGAGCCGCCGTACTCCTCCGGAATGGTCAGGCCGAGGAACCCCAGCTCACCGAGCTGCTTCACGATCCCGGTATCGACCTGCTCGCGCCGATCCCACGCCGCCGCATGCGGCAGGATCTCGCGGTCGACGAACTCGGCGGCCAGCTCGCGGGCCGCCTGCTGCTCGGCCGTGAACGAAAGATCCATGCCCCTACCTCCGGAAAACTTCCAGTGTTAGTTTCAGCGTAGGTTATGGTCGGGCCGCAGCGGCTAGCCGGGGAGACAAGAGCATGAGCGTCAAAGCGTTGGTATCACGAGGGCGCGACACGCCGCTGGCCGTGGAAGACGTTGAGCTGCCCGAGTTCGGGCCGGGCAGGGTGCGCGTGCGCATCCGCGCCGCCGGCGTCTGCCACTCCGACCTGTCCATGATCAACGGGACGCTCGCTCCCCCGTTCCCGCTCGTGCTCGGGCACGAGGCGTCCGGTGTCGTGGTCGAGGTCGGCAACGGCGTCACGCACGTCGCGCCCGGCGACGACGTGGTGCTGAACTGGTCGCCCGCGTGCCGCCAGTGCTGGTACTGCACCCACGGCGAGCCGCACCTGTGCGAGAAGGCCGTCGGCCCGTCGCGTCCCGGCGGCACGACGGCCGACGGGACGCCGCTGCACGTCGCCCTCGGCCTCGGCGCGCTCGCCGAGGAGGCCGTCGTCGCGGCCAAGGCTGTGGTCCCGGTGCCGGCCGGCGTACCGGCCGCCGAGGCCGCACTGCTCGGCTGCGCGGTGATGACCGGCATCGGCGCGGTCCGCCACACCGCCCAGGTGCGGGAGGGCGAATCCGTCCTGGTGATCGGCCTTGGCGGCGTCGGGTTGTCGGTGGTCACGGCCGCGCGCGCCGCGGGCGCCGCGCCGGTGATCGCGGTCGACGTGACGGAGGCCAAGCGCCCGCTCGCGCTCGCCGCCGGCGCGAGCGACTACCTGGTCTCCGACGACACGCTGTCCAAGGCGGTCCGCGGGCTGACCGGCGGGCGCGGCGCCGACCACGCGTTCGAGTGCGTCGGCCGCTCGTCGACGATCCAGGCCGCCTGGCGGGCGGCCCGGCGCGGCGGGCACGTCACCGTGGTCGGCATGGGCGCGCTCGACGACCTGGTGCAGCTCAGCGCGCTCGACGTCTTCCACTCGGCCAAGGTGCTGCGCTCGTCCTATTACGGCGGATCCGACCCGGACCGCGACGTGCCCGCGCTCGCCGCGTCGATCCTCGACGGCTCGCTCGACCTCGGACCGCTGATCACCGACCGCATCGACCTCGACGGCGCACCGGCCGCCTTCGAGCGGATGACCCGCGGCGAGGGCGGCCGGTCCGTCGTGATCTTCTAGCGCAGCCCCGCCGCGGCGATCGCCGCGACCAGCAGCGCGGCGACCGTGCGGCTCATCACGTCGCGCGCGTCGTCGACGGACATGTGCAGCTCGTCGCGCATCATCGACCACGCCGACCAGGTGCACGCCACGGTCAGCGCGTTCAGCAGTTGCTCGCGGCTCGCGCCGGCCATCGTGATCTCCGGCGCGAACACCTCTTCGATCTGACGGGTGACCCGGGCGATGTTGCCGGCCCGGTTCTTGCGCAGCTGCGCGGAGAACGGCTCGCGCAGCTGGGAGGCGCGCGCCGACGGGGCGAGCATCTCGAGGACCTCGGAGCGCTGCTGACAGAACTCCTCCACCCGCTGGGTGAGCGGCAGCTCCGGCGAGATCGGCCTGTCGATGCTGTCCTGCTTCTCCCTGACCAGCTCACCGGTCGCGGCGAACAGGGTCTCCATGTCCTTGAAGTTGGTCCAGAGCGTGCGCAGCGAGACGCCGGCGCGCTCGGCGATGCGCTCGCCCGTCGGCTTCAGGTCACCCTCGTCGATCAGGCCGAGGTGCGCCGCGACGATCGCCCGGCGGGTGCGCTCCGAGCGCGCGGACCGGCCGTCGATGCGACTAGACGCGTCGATGTCCGTCATCGTGGCGGTTCCTCGTCCCTCACGTGGTGCGCTCGGCGGGCGCACGCGCAGTGTAAGCCGTAACTCATCGGGTACCCCGGGCCGCCAGCGGGTGGAGCGAAGCGCAGCCCGCGGTCAAGCGGCCCGTCATCGGTATTTCGCCAGCTCACGGCGGGCGAGCGAGCGCCGGTGCACCTCGTCCGGGCCGTCGGCCAGGCGCAGCCCGCGGATGCCGGCCCACAGCTTCGCCAGCGGGGTGTCCTGGCTGACGCCGGCGGCGCCGTGGGTCTGGATCGCCTTGTCGAGGATCCACTCGACCGTCGACGGAACGGAAATCTTGATGGCCTGAATTTCGGTGTGCGCGCCCTGGTTGCCGACGGTGTCCATGAGCCACGCCGTCTTGAGCACCAGCAGGCGGGCCTGCTCGATCCGCACCCGGGCCTCCGCGATCCACTCCTGGATCACGCCCTGGTCGGCCAGCGGCCGGCCGAACGTGGACCGGGCCAGCGCCCGCTTGCACGTCAGCTCGAGGGCCCGTTCGGCCATGCCGATCGCCCGCATGCAGTGGTGGATGCGGCCGGGGCCGAGCCGGGCCTGCGAGATGGCGAACCCGCCGCCCTCCTCGCCGATCAGGTTGTCGACGGGCACCCGGACGTCCTCGAACAGCACCTCGGCGTGGCCGCCGTGATCGCCGTCGGGGTAACCGAACACGCTCATCCCGCGCGTGACGGTGAGGCCGGGTGTGTCGCGCGGCACCAGCACCTGGCTCTGCTGCCGGCGCCGGGGCGCCGACGGGTCGGTCTTGCCCATGACGATGAAGATCTTGCAGGTCGGGTTCAGGGCGCCGGTGATGAACCACTTGCGGCCGTTGATGACGTACTCGTGACCCTGCCGCTCGATGCGGGTCTCGACGTTCGTCGCGTCCGACGAGGCGACGGCCGGCTCGGTCATCGCGAACGCCGACCGGATCCGGCCGTCCAGCAGCGGCTCGAGCCACTCCTTGCGCTGCGCCTCGGTGCCGAACTCCGCCAGCACCTCCATGTTTCCGGTGTCCGGGGCGGAGCAGTTCAGCGCGGCCGGGGCGATGGCGGGGCTGCGACCGGTGATCTCGGCCAGCGGCGCGTACTGCAGGTTGGTGAGGCCGGCGCCGTGCGAGCCGGGCAGGAACAGGTTCCACAGCCCGCGCTTGCGGGCCTCCACACCCAGCTCCGCGATGATCGGCGGGAACGACCACGGGTTCTCCCGGTTGCGCGACTGCTCGGCGTGCACCGGCTCGGCCGGGTACACGCACTCGTCCATGAACGCGAGCAGCCGGTCGCGGTAGTCGATGGTGGTCTGGTCGAGAGCGAAGTCCATCAGTCCTCCCCGAGGAGTTCGTGGCCCTGCGCGGCGAGCGGCGCCACCCGCTCGCCGATCCGGTCGAATCCGGCCCCGACCGTGAGGCCCTGGGTGAAGCGGTAGTAGATGCCTTCGGAGATCACGGCGAGCTTGAAGGCCGCGAGCCCGCGGTACCAGCGCAGGTCGCTGACGTCGCGGCCGGACCGCTCGGCGTAGCGGGCGATCATCTCGGAGAGGTCGGGGTGGCCCGGCACCGACAGCACGCTGGTCGAGTCGTCGGCGGTGCGGCCGGTGTAGAGGAGCAGCAGGGCCAGGTCGGCCAGCGGGTCGCCGAGCGTGGACATCTCCCAGTCGAGGACGCCCCGGATCGACGTCCCGACGGCGACCGCGTTGTCGATGCGGTAGTCGCCGTGCACGATCGTGCCGCCGTCGGTGGTGACGGGCACCGACGCGGCCAGCCTGTCGTGCAGCGCGTCCAGCTCCGGCAGGTCACGGCTGCGGGACCCGTCGAGCTGCTTCTTCCAGCGCCGCACCTGCCGCTCGTTGTAGCCGTCGGGGCGCCCGAAGTCACCCAGACCGACGGCCGCCGGGTCGATCGCGTGCAGGTCGACCAGCCGGTCCACCAGGTCGATGATCAGGTCGTGGACGGCGGACGGGCCGATCGCCGCCAGGTCGCCCGGCAGCCGGTACACCGACCCCTCGACGAAGCGCATGACGTAGAAGGGCACGCCCGCCTCGGTGCCGAGCGCGATCGTCTCCGGCACCGGGAACCCCGTCGGGTACAGCGCCGAGATCACCCGGAATTCGCGGGACATGTCGTGCGCGGTGGCCAGCACGTGCCCGAGCGGCGGCCGGCGCACCACGAACCGCTGGGTGCCGTCGCTGACCGTGTACGTCAGGTTGGACCGGCCGCCGGCGATCACCTCGCCGGTCAGCTCGCCGGCGACGAAGCCCGGCACGGCCTCGTCGAGGAAGGCACGCAGGCGCGGCAGGTCCAGGCCGGGCAGATCCGTCACACGAACCGTCATAACAGATCCGTGCCGGCCGGGCCCGCGGCCGGTTCCACGGCGGTGCGCTGCAGCTTGTTCATCCCGCGCAGCCATCGGTCGGGGTCGGCGGCCCGGCGCGCGTAGTAGGTGGCGACCTCCGGGTGCGGCAGCACGAGGAACCTGTCGTCGGCCATCGCCTCGACGACCGCGTCGGCGACCTGCTCCGGCGAGATCGCGGTGTCGTCCAGAAGGGTCCGGGCCGCCGAGCGCGCGCCGTCGGCCGAGCGGGACTCACCGGTCCGGCCGCCGAGCAACATCGGCGTGCGCACGCCCTGCGGGCACAGCGCCTGGACGACGACGCCGCGGTGCTCGTAGGTGGCGCGCAGCCACTCCGCGAACGCCACGGCCGCGTGCTTGGTGACGGCGTACGGCGCGCGGCCGAGCATCGTCAGCAGCCCGGCGGCCGACGCGGTGACCAGCAGCCGGCCCTGGCCGTCGGCGAGCCAGCGCGGCAGCAGCGCCCGCGCGGCGTGGACGTGCGCCATCACGTTCACCCGCCAGGACTGCTCCCACGCGGCGTCCGGGAGGGCGGGGTCGGCGGCCGGGGACACGCCGGCGTTGGCGCAGAACAGGTCGAGCCCGGCGTGCTCCTCCCAGGCGAGATCGACCAGGCGGCGCACGTCGCACGGGTCGGCCGCATCGGCGGCGACCGCGCGGCCGCCGAACTCCGCGGCGACCGCCTTGGCCGCGTCGCCGTCGAGATCGTTGACGATCACCTGGGCGCCCTCGGCGGCGAACCGCCGCGCCATGGCCGCGCCGATGCCCGACCCGCCGCCGGTGACCACGACGACGGCGTCGCGCAGCTGCAGCCCGGCAGGAGTCACTCGGCACCCACCCCCGACGGCGCGCCGAGCAGCGCGCCCCCGTCGATCACCAGCGTCTGCCCGGTGATCCAGGACGCGTCGGCGGAGACCAGGAACGCGACGGCGCTCGCGACGTCCTCGGGCACGCCGAGCCGGCCGAGCGGGTACTGGCGGGCGGTCTCCTCCTCGTGGCCCTCGTACAGCGCCCGGGCGAACCGGGTCTTGACCACGGCCGGCGCGACCCCGTTGACCCGCACCGTGGGGGCGAGCTCGGCGGCGAGGTTCAGGGTCAGGTGGTTCATCGCGGCCTTGGTGATGCCGTAGAACGCGATCGCCCTGGACGGGCGTACGGCGCCCACCGACGAGACGTTCACGATGGCCCCGCCCCGCTCCCGCAGCCCCGTGCGGCAGAGCTCCTGCACCCAGGCGAGCGTGCTCAGCACGTTGACCTCGAAGATCTTGCGGGCCGCGCCGAGGTCGAGCTCGACGAGCGGGCCGTAGACCGGGTTGATGCCCGTGTTGTTGACGAGGATGTCGACGGGCCCGAACGCCTCGGAAATCCGGCGGACGGCGTCGACGCGGTGCGCCGGGTCGTCGCCCTTGCCGGGCACGGCGACGGCGTTCGCCACCCCGCCGAGCGCATCGACCGCCTCGGCCAGCGCCTCCGGCTTGCGGGCGGTGATGCCCACCTTGGCGCCCTCGGCGACGAGCCGCTGCGCGACGCCCAGGCCGATGCCTCGGCTCGCCCCGGTGACGATCGCCACGCGGCCGGCGAGCCGCCCCGGCACGGCCGCGGGAGATTGGGGTTCATGCACGGCTGTCACCCGCATCGCTCCTCTATTTCTGCATCGCAAGTGCAGATATTATGGACGTCGGGTAGCCCCGTCAACGGCGCCCCGCAAGCGACCGGACCGAAAGGACCGAAAGGACCCCGAACGTGGCCGAGGCCGTCATCGTCTCCACCGCGCGCTCCCCCATCGGGCGCGCCAGCAAAGGCTCCCTCACCGAACTGCGTCCGGACGATCTCGCCGCCACGATCGTGCGCACCGCTCTGGACAAGGTCCCCCAACTCGACCCACGCGAGATCAGCGACCTCATGGTCGGCTGCGCCGAACCGTCCGGCGAACAGGGCGCGAACCTGGCCCGGGTGATCGCGGTGCTGCTCGGCATGGACCATCTGCCCGGCACCACCGTCAACCGGTTCTGCTCGTCGTCGCTGCAGACCACCCGGATGGCCTTCCACGCCATCAAGGCCGGCGAGGGCGACTCGTTCGTCTCGGCCGGCGTCGAGTGCGTGTCCCGCTACGCCGGCCGCTCCACCATCACGAACCCGGAATTCGAGCACGCCCTCGCGCGGACCGCCGAGCGGGCCGGGCCCGGCACCGACACCTGGCACGACCCGCGCGAGGACGGCACCCTGCCGGACATCTACATCGCGATGGGGCAGACCGCCGAGAACCTCGCCTCGGTCAAGGGCGTGAGCCGGCAGGTCCAGGACGAGTTCGGCGTCCGCTCGCAGAACCTCGCCGAGAAGGCGATCGCCGACGGCTTCTGGGCCCGCGAGATCACCCCGGTGACGCTGCCCGACGGCCGGGTGGTCGACAAGGACGACGGCCCCCGCCCGTCGGTGACCATGGACGGCGTCGCCGCGCTCAAGCCGGTGTTCCGGCCGGACGGCACGGTCACCGCCGGAAACTGCTGCCCGCTCAACGACGGCGCGGCCGCCGTCGTCGTCATGTCCGACACCCGCGCCCGTGATCTCGGCATCACGCCGCTGGCCCGGATCATCTCCACGGGCCTGTCGGCGCTGTCGCCGGAGATCATGGGGCTCGGCCCGGTGGAGGCCTCGCGCCAGGCGCTCGCGCGCGCGAAGATGACCATCGACGACGTCGACCTGGTCGAGATCAACGAGGCCTTCGCCGCGCAGGTGGTCCCCAGCGCGGCGGACCTCGGCCTCGACTGGGACAAGCTCAACGTGAACGGGGGCGCGATCGCCGTCGGCCACCCGTTCGGTATGACCGGCGCCCGCATCACGACCACATTGATCAACTCGCTGCAGTGGCACGACAAGCAGATCGGGCTGGAGACCATGTGCGTCGGGGGCGGTCAAGGCATGGCAATGATCATCGAGCGGCTGAGCTAACAGCGGGAACGGAGAACAGCACATGCGGACCTTCACCTCCCCCGAGGAGTTGATCGCGGCGGTCGGCGAGCATCTCGGCTACAGCGATTGGCACCAGATCGACCAGGCCCGGGTGAACCTGTTCGCCGACGCGACCGGCGACCACCAGTGGATCCACGTCGACCCCGAGAAGGCGGCGCAGGGCCCGTTCGGCACCACGATCGCCCACGGCTACCTGATGCTCTCGCTGTTCCCGGAGTTGATGACCGAGGTCTACCGGGTGCAGGGGGTGCGGATGGGCATCAACTACGGCCTGAACAAGGTGCGCTTCCCCGCGGTGCTGCCGGTCGGCAGCAAGGTCCGCGCCGGGGCGACCCTGGTGAGCGTCGACAGGACGCCCGACGGCGGCTACCAGATCGCCGCGGAGGCGACGCTTTCGCGCGAGGGCGGCGAGAAGCCCTGCTGCGTCGCGCAGACCCTCGCCCGCCTGTACTTCTGAAGATCGCTCGGGTGAGACGGGCCGTCACGTCGTTGTGGCGGCCCGTCTCGTTTCCCGTCGTTACTTGACTGCTGTGTCGGTCGGGATGCCGTTCGACGGCGGGGCGGTCGCCGCCTCGGTGTACTCCTTCACCGCACCGTCGCCGTCGTCGGTCTCGTAGACCGGGCCGAACGCGGCCTGCACGCCACCGGAGATCTTGCCCATCTGCATGCCGCCGATGCCGGAGTGGTCGGTCTTGGAGAACCGGTACGGGCCGGCGGCCGCGTTCTTGAAGCCGCCCGACTCGATCGCCTTGACAAGGCCCTCACGGGTCAGGTTCTTGCCGGCCTTCAGCAGCGCCTGGACGGTCAGGTAGCCCACGGTCATGCCGTACACGATGTTGTTGTCGAACGGCGCGTTGCCGTTGTTCGACGCGTTGATCTTCTTGTACAGCTGGATCCACGGGTTGCTCTCGTCGACCGCGATCGGCAGGTAGCCGACCGAGATCAGGCCCTCGAGCAGGCCCTTGTTCGCGCCGAGCAGGCCCGACAGGGTCAGGTTGTCGGCACCGACGCTGGAGACGACCCACTGCGGCTTGTAGCCGAGCTGCGCGGCGGCACCCAGGCCACGCGCGGTGAAGCCGGGGATGGTGCCGGAGATGATCACCTGGCAGCCGGCGGTCTTGAAGGCGCCGATCTGCGGGGCCAGCGTGGTCATGCTCGTGACGTACTTCTGCTTCTCCTTGACGCCGCTCGCGCCGAAGACGCGCTCGACGCCGGCGAGGCTGTCACGGCCGAAGTCGTCGTCCTGACCGAGGTGGCACACGACCTGGCCGGGGTAGGTCTTCTTGACGTAGTCGGCCATGATCTTGCCCTCGACCGTGTAGTCCGGCTGGTAGCCGAACGTGGTCGGGTACTTGTCCGGCTGGTTCCAGCTGCGGCTGCCGGACGCCACGAACAGGTCCGGCACGTTCTGCGACTTGATGAAGTCGAGCACGCCCGTGTGGGTCGGGGTGCCCAGGCCGTTCAGGATCGCGAAGACCTTGTCCTCGAGCACGAGCTTGCGCACGAGGGTCTGGGTGTTGGCCGGGTTGTAGCCGTCGTCCTCGACCAGGTACTTGATCTTCCGGCCGTACACGCCGCCGGCGGCGTTGACGTAGTCGAAGTACGCCTTGGTGGCCGGCGAGATCTTCGAGTAGCCGGCCGAGGCCGGACCGGTCAGCGGCTGGTGCGTGCCGAAGGTGATCTCGGTGTCGGTGACGCCCGGGACGTTCGCGGTGCTTCCGCCGCCGCTGCTGGGTGCCTCGTCCGAGCAGGCCGCGGTGGTGACGGCCAAGGCCAGACAGGCGGCGATCGCGATGCCGCGTACTGCGATGCGATGCATGGCTCTCCTGTTCGGGTGGTTCGGTTGGTGGTGGGTTATCGGTGGTGGAATCTCTGCGGGGGCGGGGCTCTCGGTTCTTCTCTCCCGGTCAGTTCGCCTCGGACCGCCGGGGGCGGGACATCCGGCGGCGGATGATCATGCCGAGTTTGCGGAAGGCGCCCTGGATGCCGGTGGGGGCGAGCAGCATCATGATGATCAGGATCAGCCCGAAGAGCGCCAGCGGAAGGTTGCCCTCGAGGTTGCGGGACAGGCTCGGGCTGAGCTCCACGTCGCGGGTCATCTGGGTGGTCAGGTAGGGCAGGAACACCAGCAGCAGCGCGCCCCAGACCGCGCCGAACATGCTGCCCAGGCCGCCGAGCACGATCGCCAGGAGCAGGTTGAGCGACAGGGTCAGCCCGAAGACGCTGGGCGAGACGTTCTGCGTGATGACGGCGATCACGCCGCCACCGATGCCGGCGCAGGCCGCGCTGACCACGAACGCGAGGATCTGCGTGCGGGCCACGTGGATGCCGGACAGCTTCGCGGCGATCTCGTCGTCGCGCACGGCCTTGAACGAGCGCCCGAACCGGCTGCGGATCAGGTTCGCGACGAGCAGCAGCGTGATCATCGCGCAGAGGATCGCGATCCACGCCTGCCACCGCTCGGGCGGGAAGTACGGGCCCAGCGCCGCCGGCGCCGGCTCCACGTACACCGACAGGCCCTGGTCGGCGTTGAACACGCTGGAGAAGTAGGTGGTGAACGCGGGCACCACCAGCGCGACCGCGAGCGTCACGCCGGCCAGGTACGGGCCGCGCAGCCGGGCCGCGCACACACCGATCAACGCGCCGGCGAGCGCGGCGGCCAGCACCCCGAGCGGCAGCGACACCAGCAACGTCCAGTTGCCCAGGATGTTCCGGTCGCTGAACTCGTTCTGCAGCAACGCGACGGTGTACGCGCCGACCGCCATGAACGCGCTGTGCCCCAGGGAGAGCTGGCCGTTGAGCCCGGTCAGCATGGTCAACCCGACCGTCACGCAGAGGTACGCCGCGACGGTCGCGAACTGGTAGTTGCGGAACGGCTCGATGCCGTAGCTGACGAAGTAGACGATCACCGCGCCGACGAGCACCCAGACCAGGTGCCGCAGCAACGTCGAGCCACTCCCGCCGGGCTGGCGGGCGGTGAGGCCCGAGGTCATCCGGCGCAGTGGCGAGAGCCCGCCGGGCTGGGCTTCCTTGGCCTGCACCGACGGCTGCGGTCGGTCGGTAGTCGTCATACCGGGTCCCCACTCCGTGGTGACCCGCCCTGACCGGGTCGGCTCTGCCTGATGATGCCCTCGCTCCGCTCGGTCATACCGCCCTCGCCCGCACGCTCGAGAAGATCCCGCCGGGCCGCACCAGCAGCACCGCCAGCAGCACGACGAGCACCGCGATCGGCGTGACCGAGGGGGCGATGTAGCCGCTGACGTAGGACAGGACGAGCCCGACCATGATGCCGCCGACCACCGAGCCGACCGGGCTGTCGAGCCCACCCACGACAGCGCCGGTGAACGCCGACGCGAACGCGATGTCCATCGCGTGCGGGTGCAGGCCGGACTCGGTCGGCAGGATCAGCACGCCGGCCACGGCGCCGACCGCCGCGGCCAGCGCCCAGCCGAGCGTGAGCATCCGCCCGACGCTCACGCCGAGCAGCCGGGACACCTCCGGAGCGAATGCCGCGGCGCGCATCCGCAGACCCACAGCCGTACGGGTGAACAGCAGCCCGAGCAGCACCACGACCGCCGCGACCGTGCCCCAGATGAACAGGTCGTAGTGGGTCATCCAGGAAACCCCGCCGGCCTCCATCGCCTTCGTGTCGAACGGCTGGTTCGCCGGCTGGTACTCGCCCCCGAAGATCATTCCGATCACCGAGGTCAGGAACAGGGCCAGGCCGAGCGCGATGATGACGTCGTTCAGCGGGTTCGCGTGCCCGACGAAGCGCATCAGGCCGCGCTCCACCGCCGCGCCGAGCAGCAGGCCGAAGACCACGGCGACGGCGAAGCCGAGCACGTAGGAGTCGGTCGCGTCGGCGATCTTGTAGGCGGCGTACGAGGTCACCACGGCCATCGCACCCTGGGCGAAGTTCACCACCCGGGCCGCCCGCCAGATCAGCACCAGCGCGAGCGCGAACGCGGCGTAGATCATCCCCCGCGAGATCCCGTCGATGGTGACCAAGATGAAGAATTCCAACCCGGATCCTTTCTCGCTGGTCGCGCTCTGGTGTCAGAACCCGAGATAGGCGTGGCGGAGGCCGACGTCGTCGCGCAGGGTGGCGGCTTCGGTGGACATCACCACGCGCCCCAGCGACATCACCACCCCCTGGTCGGCGATCGACAGCGCACTGCGCACGTTCTGCTCGACCAGCAGCACCGTGAGGCCGGTCGAATCGCGCAGCGTCTTGAGCAGGGCCATGATCTGGGACGCCACCTTCGGCGCCAGGCCCAGCGACGGCTCGTCGAGCAGCAGCAGCTTCGGGCGGGCGATCAGCGCCCGGCCCACCGCGAGCATCTGCCGTTCGCCGCCGGACAGCTGGTGGCCCAGGTGGCCGCGGCGGCGGGCCAGCGGTTCGAACAGCTCGTACACCTCGTCGGTCGCCTTCTGGGCGTCGGCGCGGTCCTTGCGCCACAACCCGCCCAGCCGCAGGTTCTCGTCGACTGTCAGCTCCTCGACGACGCCGCGGCCCTCCGGCACGTGGGCGATGCCGCGGCGCACCAGTTCCTCGACCTTGAACGCCCGCAGGTCGGTGCCCTCGAACGTCACCCGGCCGGCGGTCGGCTTGACCAGCCCGGTGAGCGTGCGCAGCAGTGTGGTCTTGCCGGCGCCGTTGGCACCGAGCACCGCCGTGATCGTGCCGGCCGGCACCGAGAGGTTGACGTCGCGCAGCACCTGTACCAGGCCGTATCCGGAGCTCAGGTTCTCGACGCTCAGCGCCTCCTCGCCGGTGCCCGGGGAGCCCGCCGGCTTGACGCCGTTGCCGGTCACGCTCACGTCTCCACCTCCGCACCCAGGTAGGCCTCGGCGACCGCGGGGTTGTCCTGCACCTCGCGCGGCGTGCCCGACGCGATGACCCGGCCGAAGTCCAGCACGACGATCGAGTGGCAGACCTTCATCACGAGGTCCATGTGGTGCTCGACGAGCATCACCGAGCAGGCGCCGGAGCCCCGGCCGGGCAGGTTGTTGACGAGCGCGGCCAGTTCGTCGATGTCTTCGTGGCTGAGGCCGCCGGCGGGCTCGTCGAGCAGGAGCAGGCGAGGCTTGGCGACCAGCGCCCGGGCCAGCGCGACGCGCTTGCGTACCGCGTACGGCAAGGTGTCCGGCCACGCGGTCGCGTACGCGGCGATGTCGAGTTCGTCGAGCAGGGTCATCGCCTCGGCGCGCAGCCGGCGCTCGTCCTTGTCGCTGCGGGGCAGCCCCAACAGCGCCGAGAACAGGCCGGCCTTCGACGTGTGCGTGGCCCCGGCCATCACGTTCTCCAGCACCGACAGCCCGCGGAACAGCCCGACGCCCTGCAGCGTGCGGACGATGCCCTGCGAGCTGAGTTGGTGCGGGCGCGGCCGCAGCGGCGCGCCGTCGAGGGTGATGGTGCCGGCGCTCGGCTCCACGAATCCGCAGACCACGTTGAACAGCGTGGTTTTTCCCGCACCGTTGGGCCCGATGATTCCGACGATTCCGCCGGAGGGCACCGACAGCGACACGTCTTCCAGCGCGATCAGGCCACCGAAGTTCACGCCGATGCCACTCAGTTCGAGGGCGGCACCCGTACCGGGGATCCCGGTACCGCCGGTACCGGTATCCGGCGCTTGGGTCTCCGGCGGGCTCATCATCACCTCTCGATGGGGGTCGATGGGGGTCGTGATGGGTGTCGTGATGGGTGTCGACGCGTTACGGGGAGACAGCCACCCGGGGTACCGGACCCAGGTAATTACATCGGGAGTGTACATTTTCGAAACGCCCCGTCAACGCCCTTGTTGCAAGGCTGTGACCAGGCTTTTTCGTGATTGGCTCACTTTACGGCAAGCCGGGACGAAAACCCCCGCCCGATCGGGCCGAGGTGACGCGTTCACGCCGCCGGGACATCCACCATCCGTGCGAGGGCGGCGCGCTGCCGGTCCGGCGTGCCGAGCGCGATCGCCGAACTCTTGGCCCGCTTGAGGTAAAGGTGCGCCGGGTGTTCCCAGGTGAACCCGATCCCGCCGTGCAACTGCACGCATTCCTCCGCCGCCAGCACCGCCGCGTCGGAGCAGTACGCCTGCGCCAGCGCGGCCGCGATCGCCTCCTCCTGCTGAGCATCCACGCTGCGCTCCGCGTCGACGCTCGCGCCCGGCACCGCCGCGTCGGCCGCGTCGGCCGCGCGGGCCGCCGCGTCGGCCGCGCGGGCCGCCGCGTACCGGGCCACCGCGCGCGCCTGGGTGATCCGGGTCCACAGGTCGGCCAGGCGGTGCTTGAGCGCCTGGAACGAGCCGACCTGTCGGCCGAACTGGTAGCGGGTCTTCAGGTACTCGACAGTCGTGTCGAGGCACCACTGGGCCACGCCCACCTGTTCGGAGGCGAGCAGCGCGGCGCCCGTCGTGAGCGCGGCCGTCACCGCACTCACCGCCGCGGGTCCGCTTGCGATCCGACGGGCGCGGGCCCCGTCGAACGCGACGTCGCAGAGCTGGCGGGTCATGTCCAGCGACACCACCGACGTGCGGGTGGCGTCGGCGGCGGACACCGCGTACAGCGCGTCGGCGGTCGGCACCAGCAGCACGTCGGCGATCAGCGCGTCGGCGACCGACGTCACGGTTCCGGTGAGCGCGTCGCCGTCGGCGCTCACCGACGGCGTGACCGTGCCCGCCATCGCGCTGAACGGCACGGCGAGCGCCGCGCACTGCCGGCCCGAGGCCAGTTCGGCGAGCAGGTCCCGCTCGCCGCAGTGCAGCAGCGCGCGGGTGGCGATGACCGCGCTGCCCAGGTACGGCACCGGCGCCACCGCCCGGCCCAGCTCCTCCAGCACCACCGCGACCTGGCGCCAGGTGGCGCCGGCGCCGCCGAGCTCCTCCGGCACGGCCAGCCCGGCCAGGCCCATCTCGCCGGCGAGAACGGCCCAGAGCTTGCTGTCGCACGTCTCCGGGCTCTCGACGCGGGCGAGCACCTTCGACCACGGGCTGCGTTCGGACAGCATGCCGCGCAGGTTGCCGCGCAGTTCCTCGTCGGTCTCGTCGTACAGCAGATCGGCTGCGGCCGTCATGCCCGCACCTCGCTCCGCGAGGTGCGGCCACGCCCCCGACCCGCAAGCGGATCGGCGGCGCTGTGTCGATGGATTCGCTCGCTTCGCTCGCTCATCGGGGCAGGTCCTTCCACGGGATGTCCTTGTCGGACCTCGGTTCGCTAGGCAGGCCGAGCACGCGTTCGGAGATGATGTTGCGGAGGATCTCGGACGTGCCGCCCTCGATCGAGTTCCCCTTCGACCGCAGGTACCGGTAGCCGGCGATGCGGTTGAGGAAGGGGACGTCGCGGCCGCGACCGAGGTCCCAGTCCTCGTGGCGCAGCGACTCCTCGCCGCGCATCTCCAGTTCCAGGCCGGCGATGCGCTGCATGAGCGTCGCGAAGGTGAGCTTCACCGCCGAGCCGTCCGGGCCGACCTCGCCGGCGGCGAGCTGCTGCCGGAACCGGGTGGCGGTCAGCCGGGCCGCCTCGGCGTCCACCCAGGCCCGCATGACGTCGTCGTGCCGGCCGGGGGTGCGCACGTCGGGCCTGTCGCGCCAGAGGTTCGCCAGCACGCCGATGGCGCCGCCTTCGCGCGGGATGGCCCCGCCGCCGATGGACACCCGCTCGTTCATCAGCGTGCTGCGGGCCACCGTCCAGCCCTCCCCGACGGCGCCGAGCCGCAGCGAGTCGGGCAGCCGGACGTCGGTCAGGAAGACCTCGTTGAACTCGGACTCGCCGGTGATCTGGCGCAGCGGCCGCACCTCGACACCGGGCGCGTGCATGTCGAGGATGAAGTAGGTCATGCCCTCGTGCTTGGGCAGGTTCGGGTCGTGCCGGGTCACCAGGATGGCCCACCGGGCGATGTGGGCCAGCGAGGTCCAGACCTTCTGGCCGTTGATGATCCAGTCGTCGCCGTCACGGACGGCTCGGGTGCCCAGGCCGGCGAGGTCGCTGCCGGCGCCGGGCTCGCTGAACAGCTGGCACCAGATCTCCTCCCCCGTCCACAGTGGACGGAGGAAGCGGTGCTTCTGTTCGTCGGTGCCGTGCCGCAGGATCGTCGGGGCGGCCATGCCGAGGCCGATGGCGTTCCAGCCGGGCCGGTTGTCGGGCGCGCCGGCGGCGGCGAACTCCGCGTCGACGACGGGCTGCAGCGCCCGCGGCGCGCCGAGCCCGCCGAGTCCCGGCGGGTAGTGGATCCAGGCGAGGCCGGCGTCGAACCGGGCCCGCAGGAAGTCGAGGCGCGCCCCGCCGTCCGCTGCCGCGCGCGGGTCGTGCGCCGCGAGGAACTCGGCGACGAGCTTCTGCAAAACGGCGGCCGTTATCGGCTCCGCAACTGTCACGACGGCCTCCAAGCTTTCTACACCGTGAGTGCAATATATGGCCCGGTCCGTCCGAACGGAAGAGTTCGCCGGCTGGCACGAACACGGGAGCACCCGGCTCCGAACTGTTTCTAATGTTCAATTCATCGCCGCCACGGCGAACTGGGAAACGAAAAATCGGAGGACGATATGAGCGAGTACGAGCCGACCCACGAGGACACCACCTACGACGAGCCGACCTACGAGGACCACGGCGGCTACGACGACCCCAACGTGATCGTCGCGCAGTTCACGGACGGTTCGCAGATCGGCGTCGCCGACTACGACCACGACGGCTACGCCGACGTGCTGGCCAGCGACCACGACGGCGACGGGCGTCCCGAGGACGTGTACACCGACGAGTACGGCGGCCCGGCCCTGGACACCCACTACTACGACCACAACGAGGACGGCCGCCCCGAGCTCGTCACGGCCGACCGCAACGAGGACGGCTACGTGGACGCGGCCGCGGCCGACACCGACCACGACGGTTACCTGGACACCGCCGCCTTCGACAACAACTTCGACGGGCGCGTCGACCAGGTCCAGTTCGACCCGGACGAGGACGGCGACATCGACAAGACCGTCACCGACACCGACTTCGACGGCGTCTTCGACACCGTGCACTACGGCGACGTCGACACCAACCCGTACGCGCAGGCGTAACACCCGACCCCACACGATGGCCGGCTTCCTCGGGAGGCCGGCCATCGGCGCGTCTGCCGTCCCGTATCCTTTGCCGCGCGGCAAATAATGGGGGGCGGACTTGGATCGAGGCTCAGGCCACGTCGTGGCCGGCGCTGCGACCCTTGCCGTCGAGCCCCTCGGCCGCCCGCTGGAAGTCACTCAGGCCGGCGAGCAGCGCGCGGCGGCTGGCGGTGTTCATCCCCGCGAGCACCAGCGCGACCTCGGCCTGGCGGAACTCGCGCAACTGGTCGAGCAGTCGCTGCCCCTCGACGCTGACCCGCAGCTCCACCTCGCGCCTGTCGGTGCTGCCGGTGCGCCGGGTGACCAGGCCGGCGGCCACCAGCCGGTCGCACAGCCGGCTCGCCGAGGACGGGATCGCGCCAAGCTCCTCCGCGAGCTGGTTGAGGTTCGTCGGCGCCTGCCGGCCGATGATGAGCAGGGCGCGCAACTGCGACACCGACACCCGCGGCAGGATCCGCTCCTCGGCGCGTCCCAGGGCGATCACCAGCGCGCTGCTCGCGGCCTCGACGGCCGCGGCCACATCGGCCACGTCGGTTCCGCCGGCCGCGTCGGTCAGCGCAAGTCTCCCCTCCCGCGAACCGGTCATCCGCCCGCGCAGCGAAACCGGTGGCTGGTCCCTACTCTGACCCATTATCGCCCGATCCCTCAGAGGTGCCCCTTGACCGCAGGAGGAGGAACCGGCGATGACGGCTGACCGCTACCTCCGCACCCAACGTGCCATGTTCGAGGCGCCGGCGCACGCACTCGTCGACCACTTCGCCGCCGCGTTGCGCGAGCACTACGGCGCGACCGGGGTCGAGGTGCTGCTCGCCGACTTCCAGCTGACCGCGCTGTGCCCGGTGCTCGGCACCGGCCCACCGGTGCCGGTCACCGGGACGCCGGCCGGGCAGTCGTTCGTCGACCAGCGGGCGGTCGGGTCCGACGGGCCGGTCGGGGCCCGCATCATATTGCCGGTCGCGGCCCGCGGTGACGCGCTCGGCGTGGTCGTGGTCGACCGCGCGGACCCGCCCGACGAGGCGGCCACCGCCGAGCTCGCGGCATTGGCCACCGCGCTCGCCCACGACCTGCGCGCCGCCGACACCGCCACCGACCGCTACCAGCGGGCCCGCCGCCGGGCCCGGCTGACGGTCGCGGCCGAGATGCAGTGGCGGCTGCTGCCCGGCCGGTCCTGTGCCGGGCCGGAGTTCTCGCTGGCCGGCCAGCTCGAGCCGGCGTACGCCGTGCGCGGCGACAACTTCGACTGGGCGGCCGAGCGGGACCACCTCCTGATCACCGTCACCAACGGGCACGGCGACGGCGTCGAGGCGTCCATGCTGACGCTGCTGGCCGTCACCGCGCTGCGCAACGCCCGGGTGGCGACCGACCGGCTCGCCGACCAGGCCGCGCTCACCGACCAGGCGGTGTTCGCCCAGTACGGCGGCCGGCGGCACCTGTCCACGCTGCTGCTGCGGCTCGACCTCGCCGCCGGCGTGGTCTCGGCGGTCGACGCCGGGTCGCCGATGCTGCTGCGGTTGCGCGGGAACGACCTGACCCACGTCCCGCTGGAGGCCCAGTTGCCGCTCGGGATGTTCGAGTCGACCGTGTACGAGGAGCAGGCGTTCCCGATCGAGCCCGGGGACCGGCTGATCATGCTCAGCGACGGCGTGCACGACGACCGGTACGGCGACAGCCGCTACAGCGAGCACGGCAGGCTCCGTCGCACGGCGCTGCGCACCCGGGGGCTGCCGCCGGGTGAGGCGGTGCGGGCCGTGCTGGCCGACCACGGGGTGTTCCGCCAGGGCGCGCCGCTCGACGACGACGCGGCTGTGGTCTGCCTGGACTGGTTCGGCCGGCAATTTTGACGCACCCCCGCACTAGGGTGACGTCATGGTTTCGAGCGCGCGTACGCGGGTCGGCATCGTCGGTGCCGGGCCCGCCGGGCTTATGCTGGCGCACCTGCTGCACCTGGCCGGCGTCGACACCGTCGTGCTGGAGCGGCGCAGCCGTGACTACGTGGAGAAGCGGGTGCGCGCCGGCGTGCTCGAGCACCCCACTGTGGAACTGCTGCGCGAGACCGGGATGGCCGCCCGGCTCGACGCGCAGGGCCTGCCGCACCACGGGTTCTCGCTGCGCTTCGACGGGGTCGACCACCGGGTCGGGCTCACCGACCTGACCGGCCGAACGATCACCGTGTACGGGCAGCAGGAGGTCGTCAAGGACCTCATCGCCGCCCGGCTGGCGGCCGGGCTGCCGCTGGAGTTCGAGGTCGACGACGTCGCCGTGCACGACCTGACGACGGACCGCCCGCGCATCACCTACCGCGCGCCCGACGGCGCCGCGCGCGAACTGGTCTGCGACCTGATCGCCGGGTGCGACGGCTTCCACGGCGTGAGCCGCCCGTCGATCCCCGCCGACGCGATCACGATCTACGAGCGCACCTACCCGTACGCGTGGCTCGGCGTGCTGGCCAAGGCGCCGCCGTCGCACGAGGAGCTGATCTACACCTACCACGAGCGCGGGTTCGCCCTGCACAGCATGCGCTCGCCCGACGTCACCCGGCTCTACCTGCAGGTTCCGCCCACCGAGGAGATCGAGGCCTGGCCCGACACCCGCATCTGGGACGAACTGGGCCGGCGCCTGTCGGCCGACGGGTTCACGCTCACCAGCGGCCCCGTCATGGAGAAGGGCGTGACGCCGATGCGCAGCTTCGTCGCCGAGCCCATGCGCTACGGGCGGCTGTTCCTCGCCGGCGACGCCGCGCACATCGTCCCGCCCACCGGGGCGAAGGGAATGAACCTCGCGATCGCCGACGTGCGCACGCTCGCGCGCGCGGTGTCGGCGTTCGTCGCCGACGGGCGCACCGACCTGCTCGACGCGTACAGCGAGACGTGCCTGCGCCGGGTCTGGCGGGCCGAGCACTTCTCCTGGTGGATGACGTCGATGCTGCACCGGGACCCGGCCGGCGACCCGTTCGACGGCCGGCTGCAGCTGTCCCAGTTGCGGTACACGGCGAGCTCGACAGCCGCCCTCACCAGCCTGGCCGAGAACTACGTCGGCCTGCCGTACGCGGACTGAGCCCGTGGTCACCGTCGACGAGATCCGCGAGTTCACCCGCGGCCTGCCGCGCTCCTACGAGGCGGTCGTGCGAGACAGGCTGAAGTTCCGCGTCGGGCAGATCGTGTACGCGGCGCTGTCCCGCGACGAGACCGAGATGGGCTTCGGCTTCCCGAAGGAGGAGCGGGCCGCGCTGGTCGAGGCCGAGCCGGAGAAGTTCTTCCTGCCCGGCCCGGCTGACATGCGCTACCAGTGGGTGTGCTGCTGGCTCGCGGCGATCGACGCCGCCGAGATGCGCGAACTGCTGCTCGACGCGTGGACCATGTGCGTGCCCAAGCGCGTCGCCGCCGAGTACCGCGCGCTCCACTAGCGTTTCGTCGCTTTCTCTGCCGCGAGTTCGGTGCAGACCGCGATCAGCGTGGCCAACCCGTCGACGATCTCCTCGACGGTCAAGCCGGCGCCGACGCCGTCGAGACGGCCCTGCCAGCGGGAGCGGATCTCGCCCAGGTGGTCGCCGGCCCGGGCGAGTTCGGCGGTGCCTGCGGCGGTGGGCCGGATCAGCTTCGCCCGGCCGTCGCTGGGGTCGGCGAACCGCTCCAGGTATCCGTGGCCGACCAGTTCGGCGACGAGTTCGCTCATCGCCTGGTGGCTCATGTTGGCCCGCTCGGCGAGCAACGACAGCCGGGTGCCGTCGGCGTCGAGCACCTCGAAGACCTGGGCGTGCGCGGTGCGCATCGCCGAGCCGTCGGCGCGCAGGCCGGCGAACAGCGCGCCCTGCAGCGCAGTGCGTGCCTTCTTGACGGTGCGCGCCATGTAGCGCGCGCCTGCCACCTCGTCGCTCATCCGGACAGCTTGACATCCCCGCAGGGTGCCTGCGTAATATTCGCAGGTAACCTGCGCAGGTATCCTGCGTTTCTGTCGACCCGAGGGACGATCACATGGCTGTCACCGCGCTCGACGCGCGCACCGCGCTCGTCGTCATCGACTTCCAGGAGGGCATCGCGGCGATGACCGGCCGCGCGGCGCTCGCCGGGCCGGTCACCCGGGCCGGCCGGCTCGCCGCCGCCTTCCGCGAACGCGGGCTGCCCGTCGTGCTCGTGCGCGTCGGGTTCTCGCCCGACGGCGCCGACCGGCCGGCGAACCGGGTGACGCGGGCTCCGTCGCTGGACGATCCGCCGGCGAACTGGGCCGAGCTGATGCCGGAACTCGACCCGCGGCCCACCGACGTCGTGATCACCAAGCGGCAGCCCGGCGCCTTCCACGGCACCGACCTCGACCTGCAGCTACGCCGTCGCGGCAGCACCGGCATCGTGCTGTGCGGCGTCGCGACGAGCCTCGGGGTGGAGAGCACCGCGCGGGCCGCCTACGACCACGGCTACAACGTCACGTTCGCCGTGGACGCCATGACCGACTTCAACCCGGCCGCGCACCAGCACAGCGTCGAGGTCGTGTTCCCGCGCTTCGGCGAGGTCGACACCACCGAGCGGATCCGCGAGCTGCTCCCGGCCTGAGCACGATCCGCGCCGGCTACGCGTCGGACAAGGGCGCCAAGGCGGGAGGCAGGGCCTTCGTGTACAGGACGCCGAGGCGCTGGGTGGCGCGGGTCAGCGCCACATACAGGTCGTTCGCTCCGCGTGGCGAGCCGGCGCGGATCGCGTCGGGCTCCACCACCAGCACCGAGTCGAACTCCAGGCCCTTCGCCTGCCGGACGCTCAGCACGACCACCGGGCTCGTCAGATCCGAGCCGGCACCGACGGTCGCGCCGGGCACCGCGGCGGCGACGGCCGCGCCGAGGTCGGCGACCCGGTGGGCCGGGACCAGGACGCCGACGCGGCCGTCGTCGAGCACGGCCGCCTCGGCGCGCACCGCGTCGACGAGCCGGTCGGCGAGCTTCTCCGCCGAGACCCGCTCGGCCCACGGCGGCATCCCGGTTGCGCGGACCGAGCGCGGCGCGGCCATCGTGCGGTCGATCGAGGCGAGCACCCGGGCGGCGACCCCCATGATCTCGGCCGGCGTGCGGTAGTTGACGGTGAGCTCGGCCAGCCGCCACCGGTCCCCGACGTACGGTTCCAGCACACCGGCCCAGGACGGCGCGCCGGCCAGGTCGCCGGTCTGCGCGACGTCGCCGACGAGCGTCATCGACCGGCTGGGGCTGCGCCGCATCAGCAGGCGCCAGGCCATCGGCGAAAGCTCCTGCGCCTCGTCGACGATGATGTGGCCGAACGCCCAGCGGCGGTCCGCGGCCGCGCGCTGCGCCGCCGTCAGGTTCTCGGTGACGCGCTGCCGCTCGCCGAGCAGGCCGGCGTCGAGCAGGTCGCCGGCGGAGAGAACCTCCGGGGCCTCCTCGTCGTCGAGCGCCCGGGAGCCGTGCAGGATGTCCAACGCACCCGCCGCGTACTCCAGCCGCGCCCGGCGGTCCCGCTCGGCGATCACCGCCGCGTCGTCGACCTCGGTGCGGTCGCCGTTGAGCAGTTCCGCGGCCTCGTCGAGCAGCGGCACGTCGGCCGGCGACCAGCCGCCCCGCGGCTCGCGGCGCAGCGCCTCGCGCTCGGCCGCGGTCAGGCCGGCCGCCGCGGTGGCCAGTCGCTGCGGCGACGCGTACAGCCCGGCCACCACCTGCGCAGGCGTGAGCACCGGCCACAGCCAGTCGCACACGGCGAGCACCTCGGGCTCGCGGGACAGCCCGCGCCGGATCTCGGCGACGTCGGCGTCGTCGAGCACGTTGTCGCCGATCTCGCCGACGTCCTCGCCGGCGAACGCGGCCCGGGTGACCTCCACGAACGGGTCGTCGCCGAGCCGCTCGGCGATCTTCATGGCGAGCACAGCGACGATCTCCGCCTCGAAGTCGGCGCGGGCCAGGTTGTGCGGCTTACGGGTGCGCCGGGCGATCGACCGGGCCCGCAGGCACTCCCCCGGCTCCAGCCGAAGGGTCTCCCGCTCGCCGTGCAGTTCGACCTCGAGCGTGACCGGCTCGGCCGGCTTGCGCTGCCGGTCGGCGACGGCGGCCCGCAGCACGTCGACCATCGCCAGCCGGCCCTTGATCTCGGCGACCTCGGGCGGCTCCTCGCGACGGGCGGTCTCGCCGGGGAACAGGTCACCGGGCGTCGACAGGAGCACGCCGGTCTCGGCCAGCGACGGCAGCACCTGGGAGATGTAGCGCAGGAACGTGTCGTTCGGACCGACGATCAACACGGCCCGGGTGGAGAGCAGTTCGCGGTGGGTGTACAGCAGGTACGCGGCGCGGTGCAGGGCGACGGCCGTCTTGCCGGTGCCCGGGCCACCCTGCACGACGAGGACGCCGCCGAGGTCGGAGCGGATCACGATGTCCTGCTCGGCCTGGATCGTCTCGACGATGTCCTTCATGTGGCCGGTGCGCCCGGCCGAGACGGCGGCGAGCAGGGTGGCCTCGCCGGCGAGGCCGTGCACGGCGGAGCGGCGCGACTCGCGGCCGGCGGCGTCGAGGTCGAGCACCTCGTCGTCCAGGGCGACGACGGCGCGCCCGCGGGTGCGGATGTGCCGGCGCCGCCGGACGCCGTCGGGCGCGGCCGCCGTGGCGAGGTAGAACGGGCGCGCCGCCGGGGCGCGCCAGTCGGTCAGCAGGGGCGCGTGCTCGCCGCTCTCGTCGTACAGGCCGATGCGGCCGATGTAGCGGACGCCGCCGTCGGTGTCGTCGATCCGTCCGAAACATAGACCGTTTTCGACGGCGTCGTAGATCTCGATCTGGTCGGAAAGCATCGCGCTGACGCTGTCGCGCTCCGACCGCGCCTGGTGCGTTCCGCCGTCGGTGAGCCGCACGTCGCGCAGCCGCTGAGCAGCGCGTTCGCGCAGTTCGTCGAGGTGTCCGTAGAGCTTGGAGAGGTTGTTCTGCTCCAGCTCGACGTCATTTGACAAGCGGTTTCCCCAATCGCTATACTCGCGACATCAGAACGGCTTTCACAGCCGTTCTTTTTGTTTGCCCGAAACGATTGAAGATAGCTCTCGCCCCGCCGGATCGACAAGGCGGACCGGCCAGCCGGATCAGCCCGCTTCCGGGTGCTCGGTGACGTTCTGCAGGTAGAGCTGGTCGCCCAGCGTCTCGAGCAGGTGCAGCTGGGTCTCGAGGTAGTCGATGTGGTGCTCCTCGTCGGCCAGGATGTCCTCGAAGATCTTCGCCGAGGTCACGTCGCCGACCGAGCGCATGTGCTCGATCCCGCGCCGCAGCCGGTCGACGGCCTCGACCTCGATCTGCATGTCGGCGTTGAACTGCTCCTTCACCGTCTCTCCGACGCGCAGCGGGAACAGCCGCTGGAAGTTGGGCAGGCCGTCGAGGAACAGGATCCGGTCGGTGAGCACCTCGGCGTGGCGCATCTCGTCGATCGACTCGTGCCGGGTGTGCGCGGCAAGCTTGGTGTAACCCCAGTTCTCCTGCATCTTGGCGTGGAGGAAGTACTGGTTGATCGCGGTCAGTTCCGCCGTCAGCTGCTCGTTGAGAAACTCGATGACCCTGCTGTCGCCCTGCATGGGGTCGCAGTTTAGGCGTTTTGCCGCTCAGCGCGCGGTAACCGCCAGCGTGTCGGTCTCCTCGTCGAGCAACTGCTCGATTCGCTCCAGGCACGTGCCGCACCCGGTGCCCGCGCCGCACGCGTCGCCGACGGCGTCCTCGTTGCACGCGCCCAGGCGGATGGCGGACCGCACCTCGCACTCCCGCACCCGGGCACAGATACAGACGAACACGCCAACTCCTACGCTTAGGCTTACCTCACTTAGGTTAGCCTCAGCGTAGGGTGAGATCGCAAGGCGGAGTGAGAAACCGCTCCCGAACGGCACCTTTCCGGGAGCCGGTGCTACGCCCGGTGCTACGCCGGTGCTACGCCCGGTGCCAGGCGGCGCGCAGCGCGGCGATCAGGCCCTGGACCGTCGGGGTGCCGGAGTCGGCGAGCGCCCGGGCGGCCTGCTCCTCGGGCAGCGACCCGTACCACCGCCTCGTCAACTGCTCCACCGCCGCGACGCCCGGCCGGCCCCACAGCCGCAGCCGGGCCATCCCGCCGTCCGGGTAGACGTCCATCCGCACCCGCCCCACGTCGGCCCGCACGGCGATCGGGAAGCGGTGCCGGGTGTCCGGCTGCAGCCGGGTGCGGGGCAGCAGTTGCAGCCAATGAGCGTCTGCGCCGTTGGCGCCGCCCAGTTGCGCCTCCCCCGGCGCGTTGCCCTTGAAGTGCGTGGTGTCCAGTTCGGCCAGCATGATCCGGCCCGGCGCGGCCAGCGCGACCTCGACCCAGTCGTTGCCGTCGTCGCGCCGGCGGGCCGTCTCCCAGCCCTCCCCCATCACCCGGGCCAGCCCGGGGCGCAGCAGGTTGGACGGCACGCCGTAGAACATGTTGCTGCACGCGGTCACCCGCCCGCCGTTCTCCAGCGCCGCCAGGTCGACCAGGCCGCCGGGGAACAGCCGCGGGTCGGGGACCGGTTCCCCGTGCACGCGCAGGCGGGCCACCCCGCCGTCGGGATAGATCGACAACCGGACGTGCGTGACGCGCGTCGGCACGTCGACGGAGAACGGGCTGCGGCTGTCGCCGGCGACCGGTGAGCGCGGCACGAGCGTGAACCACGACGCTACGGCCAACTCGTCCGGCGCCGGGTGGCCCTCCACGCCGCAACCCTCCACCGAGACCTCGGGCGGGTAGTTGCCGGTGAAGAACGCGGTGTCCACGACGACGCCGCGCACGATCCCCGGCACGCCGAGCCGCACGATCGCGTGGTCGTGGCCGGGAGTGCGGCGCCGGCGCGACTCCCATCCGTCGTAGATCTGGCCCTTCGGCCCGAAGCTGTGCGGGTTGTAGACCGGCGCCTGATCGTGCACCAGGTGGTCGGACGCGGCGAACAGCTCGTCGGTGGCGAAGACCACGCCGCCGCCGAGGCTGCGGGCGGCCAGGTCGGGGAGCAGATCGACGTCCGTCATGCCGCACCTCGCCATGCGTCTGCATCAACGGGGAAATTCCTCCGCGCTGGAACACGGAAAATGTTCCCCGTTGACGCGGTCGACCCGTCCATGGGCGGTAGGTAGGCGGTCATCGCGGAGCAGCCTCTCGGGAGATCAGCCGGCCGCGGCCGGGTTCGGCCGGCTCGCCGCGCAGCCAGGTGGACCGTACGGAGCCGTACAGCCGTGCGCCGGCGTACGGGGTGACCGGGTGGCGGTGGTGCAGCCGCGCCGGGTCGACGGTGAAGGTCGCATCCGGGTCGAAGGCCACCAGGTCCGCATCGGCACCGACCGCGATCCGGCCCTTGCGCGCCAGGCCGACCAGGTCGGCCGGCGCGGTCGCCATCCACCCGACGACGTCAGCCAGCGCCACCCCGCGCGGGCGTGCCTCGGTCCACACCACCGGCAGGCCCAGCTGAACCGAGGCGATGCCACCCCACGCGGCCGCGAAGTCGCCGGCCTTCAGTTCGGGCGGGCAGGGCGAGTGGTCGGACACCACGCAGTCGATCGTCCCGGCGGCGAGGCCGGCCCACAGCGCGTCGCGGTTCGCGGCGTCGCGGATCGGCGGGCAGCACTTGAACTCGGTGGCGCCGTCGGGCACGGCGGCGGCGTCCAGCGTCAGGTAGTGCGGGCAGGTCTCGGCGGTGATCCGCACGCCGTCGCGGCGGGCGGCCGCGATCAGCGGGAGGGCGGCGGCGGCCGAGAGGTGCAGGATGTGCACCCGGGCGCCGTGCCGGCGGGCGGCCTCGATCGCGGTGGCGACGGCCCGCGTCTCCGCCTCCGGCGGCCGGGTCGCGACGAAGTCGGCGAACCGGGGTGCTCGTGCGGCGGCCCGCACGGCTCCTGGATCCTCGGCGTGCACGACGAACTGCGCGTCCACTGTGGACAGTGCGGCGTCCAGGCCGGCGGCATCGAGCGGCGGGAACTCCGGCACGCCGGAGTCGATGAGGAAGCACTTGAACCCGAAGACACCGGCCTCGTGCAGCGCCGGCAGGTCGGGCGCGTTGCCCGGCACGGCGCCGCCCCAGAACCCGACGTCGATGGGCACCTCGGCGGCGGTCGCCGCCGCCCGCTTGACCGCGAGCGCGTCGACGTTCACCGTCGGCGGGATCGAGTTCAACGGCATGTCGATCAGCGTGGTGACCCCACCGGCGGCGGCCGCGCGGGTCGCCGTGGCGAAGCCCTCCCAGTCGGTGCGGCCGGGCTCGTTGACGTGCACGTGCGTGTCGACGAGGCCGGGCAGCAGGGCGGGTACCTCGAGACCCTCGTTCCCGAAGTCCGTGATGGCGGCGATGCGACCGTCGCGCACGTGGACGGTCGCGGGGCGCTCGCCGTCGGGCAGCACCACGCGCCGGGACCGGATCACGAAGGTCACAGGGCTTCCAGCGATTCGCGCTCGAACTCCACCTCGTCCGGGTCGAGCGCGCCGCAGTCCAGGCCGCGCAACAGGTAGCCGGCCAGCGCGCGGGCCGTCGCCGGCTCGTCGGCGATCCCCTGCGTGCGCTTGGCGAGGTAGGCGGCAAGGCGTGCGGTGGCGGCGGCGAGGCCCTCCCGGAAGAAGGCGTACGTCGCCGCGAACCGGGTCGGCAGCTGCGCCGGATGCAGGTCCCAGCCCTGGTAGAAGCCGCGTTCCAGGGAGCGGCGCACCAGCCGGGCGTGCAGGATCCAGGCCGCGTGGACCGCCTCGGTGTCGCCGACCGGCAGCACGTTCGTGGACCCGTCCACCACCCGCACGCCGGTACCCGCGGCCGCGACCTGCATGACGGCCTTGGCGTGGTCGGCCACCGGGTGGTCCATCGCCTGCTGCGCCGGGGCGATGCCGCACGCGGCGCTGTAGTCGTACGTGCCGTAGTGCAGCCCGACGCAGCGTCCCGCGGCGGCGTGCACCATGCGGGCGACGGTGGCGGTGCCGTCGGGGCCGAGCACGGCGGCTGTCGTCTCGATCTGCAGTTCCAGCCGCAGTGCGCCCGGGGACAGACCGTGGGCGCTCTCCAGCCCCTCGCACAGCGTCACCATCGCGGTCACCTGCTCGACCAGGCTCACCTTCGGCATCGTGACCAGGAACCCGTCGGGCAGCTCGGCGGAGCCGAGCAGCACGTGGAGGAAGCGGTCGAGCGTGCGTACCGCGCGCCGGCGGGTGGCCGCCTCGAGGCTCTTGCAGCGCAGGCCGACGAACGGCGGCAGCGGACCGGCCACGAGCGCGGCCACCGCCCTGTCGACGGCGTCGTCCTCCTCGGCGTCGGAGCGGATGCCGTAGCCGTCTTCGAAGTCGATCCGCAGGTCCTCGATCGGCTCCAGCTCAAGCTTGGCCCGCACACGGGGCAGCAGGGCGGCGTCGAACGGGGCCGGCGGGTGCGCGGCGAGCGCAGTCGCGGCGGCCCGCCCCCAGACCGCGGTGAGGCTCGGGGTGACCCGGTCGGCGGGGACGTAGACGGTGTGCACCGGCTGGCGGCCCGGGGCCGGGCCGGGATAGGCGGCGGCGAGCGCCGCGTCTGCCGGCGCGAGCATGCGGTCGAGCTCCGCGACCAGCTCGGCGGCGCGCCCGCCGCCTACCTGGTCCATCCGCTCACCTGATCCATTCGGCCAGCTTAGGGAAATTCGGTTGCCGGCGGCACTAGCGTCGAAAGGCATGGGCGAGCTGACTGTCGACGGCTACACGGTCCGGGGCTACCGGCCCTCCGACGCGGAGGCGCTGACCGCCTTGTACAACGCGATGGAACGGGCGGCGGGCGGGCATGCCGGCTACGTGCCCGACGAGACGAACGCGATCGTGCACGCGATGGTCGCCGACCCGGCTGTCGACGTCCAACTCGTCTTCGCGCCCGGTGGTGAGCTGGCCGGCGCCGGCGTGGTCACCACCCCGCCCGGCGGCGGGTTCCGCCAGGACCTGCCCGGCGGCGTCGACCCGTCGTGGGTCGGCCGGGGCATCGGACGCGCGGTGTTCGCGTGGCAGCTTGAGCGCGCGGCGGAGATCCACGCGGCGATCGCGCCCGACGCGGCATGGCAGCTCGAGGTCGGCGCGAACCTCAACGACGAGCGGGCGCAGCGGCTGTACGAGCGGTTCGGCTTCACCGTCGCCCGGTACTTCTTCGAGATGCTGGCCCCGGCGCGCACCGGCGTCGACGCACCGGTGCCGGCCGGCACGCGCGTGATCGCCTACGAGCCGGCGCACGAGCGGGCGCTGTACGAGGCGCACATGGAGGCGTTCGCCGACCACTGGGGCTACCAGAAGCGCGAGTTCGAGCCGTGGACCGGCTTCACCACGCGCAGCGACACGTTCCGCCCGGACCTGTCGCGCATCGCGTTCGACGGCGACGAGATCGCCGGCTACATCCTGACCTACGACGATGCCGACGACGACCGCGCCTACGTCGGGCAGGTCGGCACCCGCCGGCCGTGGCGCCGGCGCGGCCTCGCCGCCGGCCTGCTGGCCGACGTGCTGGGTGCCGCCGCGCAGTCCGGCAAGGCGCACGTGTACCTCGGTGTCGATGCCGACAGCCCGACCGGCGCCGTGGGGGTCTACAAGCGGGTCGGCTTCGAGGTAGAGGCGAGGGCTGTGGCGTACCGCAAGCCCCTCTAGCGGCGGCCGCTGGATCTTGGACTCCGGTCGGTGCCGGGTCACCGGCAGGAGTCCAAGATCGCGAATTCAGGCGACGATGTGTTCGGGGCGGATCGGGACCCGTGTCAGCGGTCTGCCCGTCGCGGCCCGCACGGCGGCGACGATCGCCGGCGTCGAGGAGATCGTCGGCGGCTCCCCCACGCCCCGCAGGCCGTACGGCGAATGCGGGTCGGCCAGCTCAAGCACGTCGACCTTCATCGGCGGCATGTCGAGGATCGTCGGGATCAGGTAATCGGTGAACGACGGGTTGCGCACCAGCCCGTCGACGACCTGGATCTCCTCCATCAGGGCCAGCCCGAGCCCCTGCGCCGTGCCGCCCTGGATCTGCCCGACGACGGCCTGCGGGTTCATCGCCTTGCCGACGTCCTGCGCCGTGGTGATCTCCACGACCCGGACCAGGCCCAGCTCGACGTCGACGTCCACCACGGCCCGGTGGGCGGCGAACGCGTACTGCACGTGGGCCATGCCCTGCCCGGTCAACGGGTCCAGCGGCGACGTCGGCCGGTGCCGCCACTCAACGGTCTCCTCGACCGCGTCGGCGCCGAGCAGGTCGGCCAGCGACGTCAGCACGGCACCGTCGGCCGCCAGGACGTTCCCGCCGGCGAGCGCCGCGCCGCCGGGCACCCGCTCCAACACCGCCGCGCGCACCGCCTGGCATGCGGCCCGCACCGCGCCGCCGGTCATGTACGTCTGGCGGGACGCCGACGTGGAGCCGGCCGATCCCACCGACGTGTCGGCCGTCGCCACGGTGACGGTCGCGACGCCCAGTTCGGTGCGGGCGACCTGCTGTTGCACGGTGACCAGGCCCTGACCCACCTCGGCCGCCGCCGTGTGCACCAGGACGGCGGGCTCGCCGCCGATCACGGAGAGGCGGACGCGTGCCGTCGCGTAGTCGTCGAAGCCCTCGGAGAAGCAGACGTTCTTGATGCCGATCGCGTACCCGACGCCGCGCACCACGCCCTCGCCGTGCGTCGTGTTGGACACCCCACCCGGCCGCTCCCGCGGGTCACCCGACGCGGGCGCGGGCAGCGGCGCGTCGCGGACGATCGACAGCAGCTCGCCGACCGGGGCAGGGCCCTCCACCACCTGGCCGGTCGGCATCAGGTCACCGGTATCCAGGGCGTTGAGCCGGCGCAGCTCCAGCGGGTCGATGTCCAACGCCGCAGCCAGCCTGTCCATCTGGGCCTCGTACGCGAAGCACGCCTGCACCGCACCGAAGCCGCGCATCGCCCCGCACGGCGGGTTGTTCGTGTATGCCACGTACGCGTCCATCTCGACGTTCGGCACGTCGTACGGCCCGATGCCCAGCGTCGCCGCGTTCGCCGCGACGGCCGGCGACGAGGACGCGTACGCTCCCCCGTCCAGCTCGATGCGCGCCTTGACGTACACGAGGCGACCCGAAGACGTCGCGCCGTGCTCGTACCACAGCCGCGCCGGGTGCCGGTGCACGTGCCCGAAGAACGACTCCTCCCGGGAGTAGATCATCTTGACCGGCTTGCCGGTGTGCAGCGCCAGCAGCGACGCGTGCACCTGCATCGACAGGTCCTCGCGGGCGCCGAACGCCCCGCCCACCCCGGCCAGCGTCAGCCGCACCTTCGACGCCGGCAGGCCGAGGCACTCCGCCACCTGCCTCTGGTCGACGTGCAGCCACTGGGTGGCGATGTACAGATCGACCCCGCCGTCCTCGGCCGGCACGGCGAGCCCCGACTCCGGCCCGAGGAACGCCTGGTCCTGCATGCCGACCTCGTACTCGCCGGTGACCACGACGTCGGCCTCGAACACCGAGCCGCGCCGGACCGGCACGTGCCGCAGCACGTTGCCACGGATCGGCAGCGCGTGGCCGGGCTCGGAGCCTCCGGTCAGCGGCGGGTCCTCGGCCGGCGGGTGCACCGTCGGCGAATCGGGCCGCAGCGCCCGCGACATGTCGGCGACCGGCGGCAGCGGCTCGTACTCGACCGCGATGCGCGCGGCCGCGCGGCGCGCCGTCTCCGGGTGCTCGGCCGCGACGACAGCGACCGGCTCGCCCTGGTAGCGCACCTCGCCGAACGCCAGCACCGGCTGGTCGGCGATCTCCAGGCCGTAGACCTTGGACCCGGGGACGTCGTCGGCGGTGAGCACGGCGTACACGCCCGGCACGGCGAGCGCCGGGCCGATGTCGATCGAGACGATCCGGGCCCGCGGGTGCGGGCTGCGCAGCGTCGCGCCCCACAGCATCTCGTCCGCGAAAAGGTCGGACGAGAACGCGAACTCGCCGGTGACCTTCAGCGTGCCGTCCGGCCGGCGCGGGCTGTCGCCGACGCCGCCGGCGACTCCCGTGGCCGTCGCAGCGGAAACGGTCATCGCACCCTCCTCGTCAGCTGCCGGTGCGCCCGCCGCAGGCCACGGGCCAGCACCTCCACGTCGCCGGTCTGCAACTCGCCCCGGCGGACCACCGGCTCGCCGCCGACGAGCAGCAGATCCAGCGGCGGCAGCGCGCCGAACACGAGGGCGGCCACCGGGTCGTCGACGCCGACGTGCCCGATGCCGTCGAGCCGCCACACCGCGAGGTCGGCCAGCTTGCCGACCTCGATCGAGCCGATCTCGCCGTCGCGGCCGAGGCAGCGGGCGCCGCCGAGGGTCGCCATCGCCAGCACCTCGCGCGCGGTGATCGCCGCTGGTCCGCCCCGCAGGCGGGCCGCGATCAGCGCCTGACGCAGTTCGTCACCGAGCCGGCCGGCCTCCTGCGACGCCGGCCCGTCGACGCCCAGCCCGACCGGCGCACCCGCGTCGAGCAGGTCGCGCACCGGCGCGATGCCGGCGCCCAGGCGCCCGTTCGACGACGGGCAGTGCGCGACGCCGGTGCCGGTCGCGCCGAGCCGCCCGACCGCCGACGCGTCCAGGTGCACGCCGTGCGCCAGCCACACGTCGTCGCCGAGCCAGCCGAGCCGCTCCGCGTACTCGACGGGGGTGCAGCCCCGCGTCTCCCGGCAGAACGCCTCCTCTTCGACGGTTTCGGCGAGGTGGGTGTGCAGCCGGACACCCCGCCGGCGGGCCAGCGCGGCGGCCTCGGTCATCAGGTGCGGCGTCACCGAGAACGGCGAGCAGGGCGCGACGGCGACGCGCAGCATCGAGTCCGGGGCGGGGTCGTGCCAGTCGTCGATCGCCTTCTCCGTGGCCGTCAGCGCCGCGTCGGTGTCCTCGACGATGCTGTCCGGCGGCAGCCCGCCCTGCGACTCGCCGAGATCCATCGAGCCGCGGGTCGGGTGGAACCGCAGCCCGATCCGGCGCGCGGCCGAGACTTGGGCGGCGAACAGGTCATCGGCGTCATGCGGGTAGACGTAGTGGTGATCCATCGACGTCGTGCAGCCGCTCAGCGCGAGCCACGCAAGGCCGGCCGCGGTCGTGGCCTCCACCAGCGACGCGTCGATGCCGGCCCACACCGGGTACAGCTCGGTGAGCCAGCCGAACAGGTTCTTCTCCTGCGCGTATCCCTTGGTGGCCCACTGGTACAGGTGGTGGTGGGTGTTCACCAGGCCGGGCGTCACGAGGCAGCCGGTAGCGTCGATCATCCGCACCTGCTCGCCGGGGAACCGGCCGGCGTGCCCGGGGCCGATCTTCGCGATGCGGCCGTCGCGGACAACGACGTGGGCGTCGATGTATTCCTCGCCCACCACCGGCGCCACCGCGCAGTTCTGCAGCACCAGGACGCTCATGACCGCGACGCCATCCGCACCGCCTCGAGGATCTTCTCGTATCCCGTGCAGCGGCACAGGTTCCCGGCCAGCGCCTCGCGGATCTCCGGGTCGGCGGGCGACGGGTGCCGGGCGAGCAGGTCGTGCACGGCCACGATCAGCCCCGGCGTGCAGAACCCGCACTGCACCGCCCCGGCGGCGACGAACGCCTCCTGCACGGGATGCAGGCTCCCCGCGTCGCCTGAAAGCTCTGCGAGCCCTTCGACGGTGACCACCGACCGACCCTGCGCCTGCCCCGCGGCGACCAGGCACGCGCACACCGCGGTGCCGTCGAGGTAGACCGTGCAGGACCCGCACTCGCCCTGCTCGCAGGCGTTCTTCGCGCCGGGCAGGCCGAGCCGCTCGCGCAGTACGTAGAGCAGGCTCTCCCCCGGCCAGACGTCGTCGGCCTGCCGCTTTTCGCCGTTGACCGTGCAGTCGACCCTCATCGGTACTCCTCCCAGGCCCAGGTCAGCGCGCGGCGGCCGAGCACAGCGAGCGCGTGCCGGCGGTACGCGGCGGTGCCGCGCACGTCGTCGATCGGGCTGGCCGCGGCGCCGATGAGGGCGCCGAACCGCTCGGCCAGCGCCGCGGGCAGCTCGCCGCGGTCGTCCCAGGGCAGCTCGGCGGCCAGCGCCTCGGCCCGCGGCGCCCGCACGGGCGTGGGCGCGGCCGAGCCGATGCCGGTGCCTATCGTCTTCGCCCGCGGATCGAGCGCCACCGCCACCGAGCAGACCGCGATCACCATCGCGTTGCGGGTGCCGACCTTCGCGAACTGCTGCGGCCCTTCCGCCGCTGGCAGCAGGACTGCCGCGATCAGCTCGTCGGGCGCCAGCACGCTGCGCTTCGGGCCGGTGAAGAACTCGCCGACCGGAACCCGCCGGGTGCCGCGCACCGATGCCAGCTCCACGGTCGCATCGCAGGCCAGCAGCGGCGGATGCGCGTCGCCGGCCGGCGAGGCCGAGCCGAGGTTGCCGCCGACGGTGCCGCGGTTGCGGATCTGCGGCGACCCGACGGTGCGCGACGCCTGCGCGAGGCCCGGCAGCCGGTCGCCGAGCTCACCGATGATCCGGGTGTACGGGACACCGGCACCCACGCGGATCAGCCCGTTGTCGGCGCCGTGCTCGGCCAGCTCGGGGATGCGGGTCAGGTCGAGCAGCGCGGGCGGGCGGCGCCTGTCGAAGTTCAGCTCGACCATCACGTCGGTGCCGCCGGCGATCGGGACCGCGTCGGGGTGCTCGGCCTTCGCGGCAAGAGCGTCGGCCCACGTCGCGGGGCTCAGGAAGTCCATGCCTGTGGCGCCTCTTCGATGTCGTCGCGCCGCACGGTGCCCTCGATCAGGCCGTACGGGCGGTCGTCCGCGTGGAACACGATGCCGTCGTTGGTCAGGCCGAAGGGCGTCATGTCGACGAGGAAGTGGTGCCGGTTCGGCAGGGCCAGCCGGACCTCGGCGAGGCCGTCGTCTGCCTCGAGTACCCGGCGGCCCATGGCGTACAGCGTCTCCTGCAGCGCCCGGCTGTAGGTGCCGGCGAACGCGTCGGCGAGCGCCGACCGTGCGGTGGCGTACGCGGCGTCCCAGTCGCCTGGCGTCCGGTGATGGCGCCACGCCGCCGTGACCGACGTGGCCAGGATGCGGTCGGTCGCCTCGGGCAGGGTCGTGTACCGGTCCTTGTGGTAGCCGACGAACTCGGAATCGGTCGTGTTCATCAGCACCAGGTCGGTGACGCCAGAGACCACGTGCTGCGTATCGGCGTCGACGGTGACCCGCGCGGTGCGCACCTCGCCGCCGTCGCGCTGGAACGAGTGCGGCCCGAGCCGGCGCCACGGATACGCCTCGATGGTGATCACGGCCCGGTCGATGCTCGGCGTCTCGACGAAGTGCCGGCCGAGCCGCAGCGCGAACTCCTCGACGGTGCCGATACCGTGCTCGGCGGCGAACGCGTACACGGTGTTCTTCTGGGTGTCGGTGGGCAGCACGTTCGCGTTGTCACCGTCGGTGTGTGCCGCCGCCAGGTCCCCGGCGAGCGCGACGGACACGTTCAGGTCGGTGGGGGTGTGGGTCGGCGTGGACCGCTCGACGTGCACCAACCGGATCTCGGCCTTGCCGTACCGGTTGGCGCCCAGGCTGATCGCCATCCGTCAACTCCCCCGGTACGTGGTCAGGCCGTACGGGCTGAGCAGCAGTGGCACGTGATGGTGCCGGTGCGGCGCGCTGACCTGGAACACGATCACGGCGGTCGGGAAGAAGGCGCCCTCGCCGAGGTACGCCTCGGTGTCGAAGGTCAATCGGTACCGGCCCGCCGTCCAGCGGTCCTCGGGTACCCAGTCGCGCAGCCTGCCGTCGCCGTCGGTGCGGCCCTGCGCGATCCGAACCCAGCCGGCGCCGTCGTGGTGCTCGAGCGTCACCGGGACGCCTGACGCTGGCGCGCCGCGGGCGGTGTCCAGCACGTGCGTCGACAAACTCACGCAAACAACCTCTCCATGCGCAGCCTCGTGATCTTCGCCAGTTCGCCGCGGACCACCGCGCGCTCCGTCGACTCGTCGTTGCCCAGGCGCTCACGGGCCGCGGCGAGCATCTCACCGGCCGACCGACCGGTCGCGAAGATCAGGAAAACGTGGCCGAACCGTTCCTCGTACTCCTTGTTCGCCTCGACGAGCGCGTCCGCTGTGGCGGCGTCGGTGTCCTGCGCGCCGGCCTGCTCGCGCCGCGACCAGTCCGCCTCCCGGCCCTGCTTCGCCATCCGCTCGCCGATGCGGGGATGGGCGTCGAGGGCGGCCAGCACGTCGGCCCAGTCCAGGCCGTCGAGCGCCCGCTCACCCGATGCGACGACGGCAGCGGCGTCTCCGTACGGCCGTCCCCGCGCGACGGTCGCCGCCCAGCGCGGCGACGCACAGCAGCTCAGCAGTTCCCGCTGCGCGTCGGCGTCCGGGAGCCGGTTCCACTCGACCAGATCCACCGGCACCCTCCTTCCGCGATCTTGAATTGTAGGTCTGTGTCTTGGCGGTGCGTTCTGAAGATCTTGCGAAGCTTCCGACCTGGCGGCCGATCGGCGCAGAATATGCCCATGCGTACTCCGGCATCCTGGGTGGTCGTCGGCCTCGACAACGGCGGCACGACGAACAACGCGACGGTCCTCGACGCAACCGGTCATTATCTGGTGGAACGGCTGGTGGAGACGCCGAGCCGGGTCCGCGAGGGGCCGACCGTCGCCATCGAGTCGTTGGCCACCGCCTTCGAGGGGATCCTCGAGCTGACCGGCACCGTGCGCACGCTGGTGCGCGCCGTCGGCCTCGACACGCCCGGCCCGGCGAGCGCCGAGGGCGTGATCTCGTCCAAGGGCGCGACGAACTTCTCCCAGCGGGAGTGGTGGGGCTTCGACATCCGCGGCGCGCTGGAGGACCGGCTCGGCCTGCCGGTGGTCTACACCAACGACGCCAACGCCGCCGCGTTGTACGCGCACTACGCCCACTTCGGGGCCATCGCGCAGGTGCGCTCCTCGGTGTCGGCGATCGTGGGGACGGGCCTGGGCGGCGGCGTGATCCACGCCGGCTCGGTGATCACCGGCGCGGCCGGGATGGCCGGCGAACTGGGCCACGTCCACGTGCCGTTGCACGACGTGCTCGCGCCGGACCAGCCACTTCCGCAGTGCAACTGCGGTTTCGTCGGCGACGCCGAGAGCGTCGCCTCGCTGACCGGCATCGAGAAGAACCTGCTGCCTTACTGGCTCACCCGGTACCCGGACCACGAGCTGAACGGCGTCGAGATCGGCAAGGCGGCCAAGCTGCTGCGCAGCTACGGCGAGCGCGACGACCCGCTGGCCAGGGCGGTTTTCGGGCAGCAGGCGGCCGTCATCGGGCGGCTGTTCACGATCTCGGCCAACATGGTGGACCCGCACGCCTACTTCGTCGGCGGTGGCGTCGTCGAGGCGGCGCCGCACTTCCGGGACTGGTTCCTCGCCGAGATACGCCAGAACACGCTGCTGCGCGCCGAGCAGGAACGGGCCGCCGAACTGGCCCTGGTGCCCGACCTCGACATGGCCGGCGCCCGCGGCGCAGCGGTGGCCGCCCTGGAACGCGTCCGCCCGACCTAGCCCCCACTCTTCCGCGGTTCGAGTTTGATGCACCCGTCGGGTGTAGCAGAACGCGTATTGTCTGGTAGCGGTTGTGCCATTACGGTCGGCGGATAGCCGATGTGGAGGAGGGCGCCCTCATGAGCACGCAGGCCTACCGTGACGACCGGGCACACGTCTTCCACTCGTGGTCCGCGCAGCGCGCCCTGGCACCGGCCGTGGTCGCGGGCGGCGAGGGCGCCTGGTTCTGGACCGAGGACGGCACCCGCTACCTGGACTTCTCCTCGCAGTTGGTGAACCTGAACCTGGGTCACCAGCACCCGGCGCTGGTCGAGGCGATCCAGCGGCAGGCCGGCGTGCTGTGCACGGTGGCCCCGCCGTTCGCCAACGACGTGCGCGGCGAGGCGGCCCGGCTCATCGCCGAGGTGGCCCCCGGCGACCTCGACCATGTGTTCTTCACCAACGGCGGCACCGAGGCCAACGAGCACGCGGTGCGGATGGCGCGTCTCGCCACCGGTCGGCACAAGATCCTCTCCACGTACCGCTCGTACCACGGGGCCACCACCGCGTCGATCTCGCTGACCGGCGACCCGCGGCGCTGGCCCAACGAGACGGGCACGTCGGGGATCGTGCACTTCTTCGGCCCGTACCCGTACCGGTCGCCGTTCTACTCCGACTCGCCCGAGCAGGAGGGCGAGCGCGCGCTGGCCCACCTGGAGGAGGTGTTCACGCTCGAGGGGCCGCACACGATCGCGGCCGTCGTGCTGGAGACCGTCGTCGGCACCAACGGCATCCTGGTGCCGCCGGAGGGCTACCTGGCCGGCGTGCGCGCCCTGTGCGACCGGCACGGCGTCATGCTGATCTGCGACGAGGTGATGAGCGGCTTCGGCCGGTGCGGCGAGTGGTTCGCGGTGGACCGCTGGAACGTGGTGCCCGACCTCATCACGTTCGCCAAGGGTGTCAACTCGGGGTACGTGCCGCTGGGCGGGGTGCTGCTCGGGGCCAAGGTGTACGAGGCGTTCGCCGACCGGGCCTACCCGGGCGGCCTGACGTACTCGGGTCACCCGCTCGCGTGTGCCCCCGCGGTCGCCACCATTCAGGTGATGCGCGACGAGGGCATCAACGAGAAGGTGCGCCGGCTCGGCGAGGAGGTCGTGCGGCCGCGGCTGGAGAAGATCCGGGACCGGCACCCGTCCGTCGGTGAGGTGCGCGGCCTCGGCCTGTTCTGGGCGATCGAGCTGGTGCGCGACAGGGCCACCCGCGAGATGCTGGTGCCGCACAACGCGGCCGGCGAGGCGGCCAAGCCCATGGTCGAGGTGGCGGCCGCCTGCAAGGCGCAGGGCGTCTGGCCGTTCACCCACTTCAACCGGCTGCACGTGGTGCCGCCCTGCGTCACGTCGGCCGAGGATCTGGCCCACGGCCTCGACGTCGTCGACGACGCGCTGGACGTCGCCGACCGCTACTACACCGGCTCGTGAGGATTTCCGACGCGCCGATCTGCCGCACCTGCGGCGTCCAGTACGACGAGGCGCCCGATGTGTGCCGCATCTGCGCCGACGAGCGGCAGTACGTCGGCTGGAAGGGCCAGCGCTGGACCAGCGCGGCCGAGCTGACCGCCGAGGGCCACCGGGGTGTGGTCCGACCCGAGGGCGCGGGCGGCATCCACGGGGTGGGCGCCGACCCGTCGACGTTCATCGGGCAGCGGGCGCTGCTCGTGCCCGGCGCCGGCGGCAATGTGCTCTGGGACTGTGTGTCCATAGTGGACGACGAGACCGTCGACGCGGTGCGCGCGCTCGGCGGGATCTCGGCGATCGCCCTGTCGCACCCGCACTTCTACGGCTCGATGGTCGAGTGGAGCGAGGCGTTCGGCGGAGTGCCCATCTACGTACATGAGGCCGACCGCGAGTGGGTGTGCCGGCCCGGCAACGTCGTGCACTGGTCCGGCGACACACACGAAGTCCTGCCCGGCCGGACGCTCGTCAACTGCGGGGTGCACTTCGACGGCGGCACCGTGCTGCACGCCGGCGACTCGCTGTTCACCGGCGACATCGTCATGGTCGTGATGGACCGGCGGTTCGTCAGCTTCATGTACAGCTACCCGAACCTGATCCCTGAACGGCCGGAACGCATCGAGCGCGCAGTCGGCCTCCTGGACGAGTTCCCGTACGACGCGATCTACGGCGGATGGTGGGGCCGGGTCGTGCCGCGCAACGCCCGCGCCGCGGTGGATGCCAGCGTCCGCCGCTACTTCCGTCAGATCGGCCACGAAAACTAGGTCGAGGGCGCGGCGCCCACCGTCTCCGGGTGGAACTCCGTGCGGAGATATACGTCGATCTTGCAGTCTCCACACTCGACGAACCACCCAAAAGCGGGGCGAGTCGGGCACTGCGACTGCAAGATCGCTGGTTCGGGGCAGTTCCGGGGCGCTTCCGGGCGCTTCCGGGGCGTCGGCGCCAGCCGTCGATCTTGCACGTGAGGCGCGCGATTTAGGGCCACTTTGTGCGGTTTCATCCCATGCCATCACTGCAAGATCGGCGTATACCTCAAGGTGGATGTACCGTCCGCCAGGAGATGTCCAGCGGTCAGCTGTCCGCCCGTGGCGCCGAACTGGCGACTCAGGACACTAACGGCGGACCAGCGGGTGGCGCGGCTGTAGCTGCGCGAGCACCGCCCGCGCCGCGCGCCGCCCGGACGCCAGCGCGCCCTGGATCGAGCTGGTGTCGCGGTGGTCGCCGCAGATGTACAAACCGTCCTCGATGCGCACCCGGCCGCGCAGCGGATGCGGCGCCGGCATCGCGGGCAGCGCCGACGCGACGGGGTACGCCGCCACCGCCGTCCAGTCGTCGCCGCCGTACAGGCGCGGCAGCCGCTCCCGCACCGCGTGCTCGGTGTCCACAATGGACGACGGAACGCCGAGCACCGACGTCGCCACGAGACTCTTCCCCGGCGGCGCGTACGCCGGCGCGATCGCGCTGACCACGGCAGTGTTGGCGATCAGGCGGTCGTCGGGCACCACGCGCAGCACCCGCTCGGCGGACAGCCGCTGCGCCGTCGCGTGGTAATAGGTGGTCACCGAGTTCCACGCCGCCGGGCGGATCCCCGGCACGAGCGCCGCTGCCGTCGTCGCGTCGGTCGCCACCACCACCGCGCCGGCCCGCCAGCGCGTCCCGTCGGCGGCGAGCGCGCGTCCCGGCGCGACCCTGGCCACGGCGGTGCGCAACCGCACCGCGCCGCCCGGCAGCCGGGCGGCGAGCTGGTCGGGAAGGGCCCGCATGCCGGCGGCCGGCAGCGCGGCGCCGCCGCGCAGGAACGAGCGCCAGACCAGATGAAAGAACCGACTCGACGTGGTGAGCTCGGGCTCCAGGAACACGCCCGACAGGAACGGGGCGAGCAGTGTGCTGATCAGGCGGTTGGAGCAGCCGAGCCGGCGCAGTTCGCGGTAGGTGGACCGGTCGGCCCGGCGCTTGACGGCGGTGAGTCCGGCCGCGTCCAGTCCGGACAGCGTGGCCAGGGCGAGCAGGTCACCGGGCCGGAGCTCGCCGCCGGCCAGCGCCGACAGGCCGTCCCGGACGCCGGCCGTGGTCAGCGCGAACAGCCGGCTGCCGCCGTCGGCGTGCACCCGCACTCCGGGCAGGAACGGCTTCAGGTCCAGCGCGCCGACGTCGAACTCTCGGGCCAGCGCCGGGTACGCCGGGCAGACCACCTGGAACCCGACGTCGAGCCGGAAGCCGTCGACGACGTCGGTGCGCACCCGGCCGCCGACCCGGTCATCGGCGTCGAGAACGCGCACGTCGAGGCCGGCGTCGGCAAGGCGGCGGGCCGCGACCAGCCCGGCGAGTCCCGCGCCGACCACCACGACGTCCGCGGTCTCCTCCATCCGGTCAACCCTAGGCGGTGCCCGGCGGGCGGGCGCGGTTACTCGTCATCCGGCTCGTCGTCCAGCGCGGCCAGCATGCTCGCGTTCAGCGCCGGCAGCTGCCCCGTCGACGCTTCGGCGATCATCATCCGGGCGGCCGAGTCCGGCGGCACCGACCGGTCCGCGAGCGCGGCCAGGGCGGCCGCGTCGCCCACGTCGGCGCCCGCCTTCTCGCTGAGCAGCCAGCGCACCTCGAGCAGATCGCAGTACGCCTGGATCGGTTCGCCCATGCCACCGACGGCGCGGTGCGCCTCCTCCATGAGCGGGGTGAGCACCTCGTCCATCCACCGGCGGGCGGCAAACGGCTCGGATATCGACGCGTGCGCGCTTTGCTGGAGGCGCCCGTGGTACGCGCGCAGGTCGGCGAGCAGGATCCGGGCCTGCCCCTCCCCGACGGACAGGCCGGTGAGGTCCTGCAGCTGGGTGGCGTGGAACCGCCGGGCCGCCACGACGAGCTTGAGCTGGAGCTGCTCGTGGCCCTCGCCGGTGAACTGGAGATTCACCTCCTCGACCGCGAAGCCCAGGTCGTGCACGCGCCGGATCTGGCCCTCGATCTGGAACCGGTCGGAGTACGGGAACACCGGTTCGGCGTGCAGCACCTCCCACAGCGCCTGGTAGCGCGTGGCGACGCTGGTCGCCTCCTCGACCAGAGCGTCGAACATCTCCTCCGGCTGACCCAGCCGGGCGGCGAGGTCGACAAGGCCGCCGGCCACGTTCTCCACCAGGATGTCGACGTCGTGCT
>Ga0070664_100000099_pt1 | contig 55715 bp, 58 predicted proteins | sample KBSC73metaG_FD_65863 | JGI IMG/M metagenome (GOLD analysis project Ga0070664, IMG submission 65863) | Corn rhizosphere microbial communities from Kellogg Biological Station, Michigan, USA - KBS C7-3 metaG | ecosystem: Host-associated > Plants > Roots > Rhizosphere > Soil ... | reverse complement strand
ACTCATGCCGATTGCCAATCCGTCTGAACCACACGACGTGTTACCTACCCTTGCCTGCGATGTGCTAGTGATCGGTGGAGGGCCGGCGGGCTCGACGATTTCTGCATTACTCGCCGAGCGTGGCTGGAATGTGTGTGTGCTCGAAAAAGATTCTCATCCCCGGTTTCACATCGGCGAATCGTTGCTCCCTCAATCCATCCCGATGCTCAAACAACTCGGTGTGCTGCCGGAGGTGGAGAAGATCGGCATTATCAAGTACGGTGCACAAATGGTGTCGCATCGGTATGGCCGGTCGCAGATGTTCTATTTTGCGCAGGCATTCGATGAGTCCCAGCCTTACGCCTTCGAAGTCAAGCGATCCGAGTTCGATGCCATTCTGGCAAAAAATGCCGCTGCAAAGGGGGCACACTGGTACGAAGACGTGAGGGCACAGCGCGTCGAGTTCCGTACCGGACGTACCTCGTTAGTCCATACGGAGGATCGGGAGGGTAGGACCCGAATCTGGGAAGCCCGGTTTGTGGTGGATGCAAGCGGGCGAGACACCTTCTTGTCCGGACAATTGGGAGGCAAGCATCGCAGCAAGAAGCACGGCAGCGTGGCCGTCTTCGGACATTTCGAAGGCGTCACGAGATTGCCGGGCTCGGATGAGGGCAACATTACCGCCGGCTGGTTGGAAGACGGTTGGTGCTGGCTGATTCCCTTTAAAGATGGAACGATGAGCGTCGGAGTGGTCTGTCATCCGGATTGCATCAAATCCCGTAATGCACCGCTCGATCAGTTTCTCATGACCACGCTACGGCAATCTCCGCCGATCGCCAAGCGGATGGAGCACGCCAAGCCGTTGACCACCACCTATGCCGCGGCAAATTTTTCCTACCGCCGAACGACCATGGCCGGGGAAGGCTACCTGATGATCGGCGACGCCTTCGCGTTTATCGATCCAGTCTTTTCCAGCGGTGTGCATCTGGCATTGAACAGCGGCACGATGGGGGCCGGAGTCGTCGACGCCTTTCTCCGGGGGGCCCCCGACCATGCAAGGCGGCTGAAGGAATTTGAGCGGACCGTCCGGCGAGGGATCGACACATTTTCGTGGTTCATCCATCGATTCAATCAGCCGGCCTTTGAATCCCTCTTCGTGTCGACCAACCGACCGCCCAAGATGGAACGTGCCGTTCTTTCACTCCTTGCGGGCGATGTATTCGCACAGTCAAAAGCGCGCTTTCCGCTTTTCCTGTTTAAGGTTGTCTACTATGCGGTTTTCGTGTTGAATTGGAAAATAAACTGGACCGTCGCCCGTCGGCGAAAACGAGGGACCCGCACCATCGTGACTGAAGTGACCGACTACGCCGTCAAATCGACGTAGGCACCAAGTTCATTACCGACGAATGGGTATGCGAGAAGGCCAACCCTCCCCCTCCCCGGGTTCCGCTCAACGGGTCATGGACCCGGCGGGCCACGTAAATCTGGCATATGTGGAGCCGGCCGATCTGCCTCGGTGGCTGGCCGTATCGCGAACATACCCTCTCGCGGTGGTCTCGTTCGGCTCCCCGTTGTCCCTTCCGGTTCGCTGCCCGGTCGTTCATCTTGACCTCCCACAATTAGACGGCCCACGCCACTGTGAAGTCTGGAGCACGATCCAATCCGTTCGCAGCTATCAGACAGGAAACTTTTCCGCCGCGGTGAGCGGGGACGTGTTGTTCGGATCGATCTCCATGCCCGAAGTACCGGCCGCGCTCTTGGATCACACCACGGAAATGGCCTACCGTGACATTTTTCGTCAGATCGGGCCATTGGGCTTCACCCATCTCTGGAGAATCTGGAATTACTTCCCCCGCATCAACGAGGAAGAGCACGGTCTCGAACGCTATCGCCGGTTCTGCGTCGGCCGTCATCAAGCATTAGCCGAGACGCTCCCTGATTTCCCCAGTTCGTTGCCCGCCGGCACGGCGGTAGGCACACGAAGCGGGCCGCTTCAGATTTACTTCCTTGCCGGCGCCCATCCTGTGACACACATCGGCAATCCGCGGCAAGTGGATGCTTACAACTATCCCAGCAGCTACGGTCCCCGCAGCCCTTCGTTCGCCCGAGCCACGCTCTGCCGATCGGAAGCCGCCATGCAACTCTTCATTGCCGGGACCGCCAGCGTGGTGGGGCATGAGAGCCGTCATCAAGGGCAACCGGACAGGCAGGCCCGGGAAACCATCACAAACTTGCAGGTGCTCATCGATCGGGCCGAGTGTTTCGAGGACGTCCCGCAGACGCAATCGCTCTTCAAAATCTATCTCAGGAATCCGGTGCACATTGATGTGGTGCGCCGGACTCTTCAAGAGACCCCCCTCATGCGCTCAAGCCGGCTGCTGTTCCTCCAGGGCGACTTGTGTCGTAAAGAACTCCTGGTGGAAATCGAAGGGCTCGTCACGCGGGATTGATCGCCACGATGCCTGTCTACGACAGCCGGAACACATGCCTGTCTATCGACGTTGTCGAGAAGGGAATACGCCGTTGATGCAGCAGAACCAATGGGCGGGACGAGATGCCAATTCTCACGACGGAAGAGCCCATGCCTCCAATTCGGCTAAACAGCTCTATTTCACGATCGACTGCGACTGGGTGCCAGGATCGCAGACCGGCCTTGAGGCGCTATTGGCGTGCTGCGACCGCTACCATGTGAAGGCGACCGTATTCTTTGCCGGCCGTTTCGCGGAAGCCTACCCGGACCTCGTACGTGAATGTCACCGGAGAGGACATCAACTTGGAACGCATGGCTGGGCGCATGGAGGCCTGGAGAAAGACGAAGATTTTCGCACGGCAGGGCTAGAGCAACAGCGCCAGTGGATTCGGCGCGCAACAGAAGCGGTACAGCAGGCGGCGGGCATCCGACCAGTCATCTTCAGAGCGCCAAATCTTTGGATCGGTGAAACCACCTTGCGCGTGTTGGAGGAAGAAGGCTACCTCTACGATTCATCGGTACCTGCAAGACGTTTCGATTTCGGCTTTGGACGGGTCCACTACCTCAAATACTTCTGGGCTCCGTCGCAGCCGTACCGACCATCCGAACTCGATTTAAGCGCGTCCGGGGCAAGCACGATCACGGAAGTCCCGCCGTCTGCTTGCCTGTTTCCCATCAACCTGGCGACTCTCCGAGTGCTGGGATTGTCCGTCCTGGGCAGGATGATTCACTGGATCGTACGAGATTCAAGGCACTTGGTCTTCTATTGCCATCCATCAGAGTTCGTCCATGCCAGGCAGCAACAATTCCCTCGGGCCATGTCCAAGTGGAATCGATGGGGGATGTGCCCCGAAAACGTATCGCTCGTCGAAGAGTTGCTCGATTACCTTTTTTGCAGAGACTTTGTACCGGCACACATCATGCACGCGACGGTGCCGCAACTTGACTTGAGACAGCCAGTCGTACTAAGAGCAGGGGGCTTTTAGTGCGTCCATCCCTTTTTGAGAGGAGGATTCAGATGAGAAGCGTGTGGTCAACGATTGCAATTTCGTGTCTCGTGCTCGTCGCCGTCATGGGTTGCCGTGGCGCTGGACAGATTTACCAGGTCAAGGACGCCCCAATTCAAACCGCCACCGGCAAAGAGCCGAGCATGGAAGATGTCCAGAAGGCAATCATTGCGGCTGGTGCCGGACTTGGATGGCAAATGGCCGTGGTGAAACCGGGCGAAATTCTCGGAACACTTAACGTCAGAAGCCATCAAGCCGTCGTATCAATTCCCTATAACACCAAGCACTATAGTATCCTGTACAAGGACAGTAACAACCTCCATTACAACGCTGAGAAGCAGACCATCCACGAAAACTATTCAGGCTGGGTTCAACGGCTGGATGGAGCCATTCGTTCTCGTTTGACCGGAGTGATGTAAGTTGTCAGCCACTCCTGCCGCCTTCGGCGGCAGGAGCGCTCCTCCCGCCCTCTGGTATTTCTCAGAAACTCCTATTTGTTTTGCAGCAGCTCCCTATGGTGCTCCGGCGCTTGTAGGCTGGCCGGAGGGTGATCCATTCTCTTTAGAGGGTTGTGCCCCTAAAATCTCGACCACATCGGCGGTGAGGGTGATCGTTGGCGCGCCGATAATACCAATGATGCCAAACCCTCCTTTGTCGGCCGTGGCATTTGAAAACCCGATGTTTTTTCCCGTCGTCTCAACTCCTTCTTTTCTGAGTCGATCTAACATATCGCGCTTGGCCTCAGACTCGGTCGGACTGGCAAAGGGAATCCAAAGAAACTTAAATCCGGTACTCTCTCCCATCGCTCCCGGTTTCAACATCCGATATTTCACCTGCGCGAGGTCTGACGGCTTCATCGCTTGGGCCGCAAAACCACTATGATAGGTTGCCTCACAGCCCATCGCGCCACTAAAGATGACCAGCACAATCAGGAACGCGGGAATCATCCGGCTCTTTTTCATTCCGATCTCCTTTCAGCAACAAAATAGAAATCGTCAGCCGGCCACAACTGGCGGGACTATCTGCCAGAAGTGTTCTACATCGTCAAGGGCCGTATGGCGGGAGTCGGCCAGTAACACCCTGTAAAGCGTGTATTTATCGAATGGACCTTTGTGACTGCTTCACTGTATGCGAGCAGTTCCGCCATCAATGACCAGATAGTATTTCCTACGTCAATGTGTTCGAGCGGGAATGGGGCAAAGCGAGGCGATGCCTGCCAATCAAGGATAGGAGGTATGCATACAAGCCTTTCGGATAGAACCCCCGGGATAGAATCTTCCAAGCGACCATCCGCGTAATCCGTAAAATATCCAGCATGGGAAGGAAATGACTGGAGCGAAGTCCTGAACGCGGCGTGACCGTGATTGGGACGTGACCACACACCACACCCCTTCTTGAAGCTTCGATCAGGATCTCACTTTCAAATACGAAGCTCCGGCTCTTGTCAGTCTTCACGACGATCGTTCTGAGGAGGCTGGCAGGATACAGGCGGAACCCGGATTGGCTGTCTTGGAGATGAACCCCCGCCGCCCAACCGACCCAGAAATCCGCGATACGGTTGGCGGCATATCGCCAGAAGGACGTTTTTCGCTGATCCCTCCTCCGAGCACCAATGACTAGCGCATCCGGATTACCCAAGGATGCCGCAACAAATAACGGGGTCTCTTCCGGTGCATGCTGCCCGTCGGCGTCGAGCGTGACGACTCCCACCGCACCCTGTGCAATGGCATACTGAAATCCGCGCCACAAACTGCCGGCCTTCCCGAGATTTTCTTCATTGCGGAGCAGCGTAATCTTCAAGTCGGCAAGGATGGCAGGCGTGCCGTCGGTCGATCCATCGTCCACGACAATCACGTTGCGACAATATTGTTGGGCGCGTGCAGCCACGTCATGGACGGTCGGTGCTTCGTTGTAGGCGGGAATGACGACCCAGTACGCCGATGCGATGGTATCTCCATGTGGTTGGAGATCAGCGATCACGGTGGCGCTCCAGATGATGTAGGACCAGCCCCACTAGCTTAACTGCATGCGCGATGAAAAGCACGTTCGCCGCGTCAACTTCGTGCCTAGGCGAGGCCCCCATTGATTCCGATCACCTGGCCGGTGATGTAACCGGCCTGTTCGGAAACGAGGAATGCCACAAGGGCTGCCACTTCTTCCGGGGTACCCACCCGCTTCATCGGCACTAACGACTCGACTTGTTCGGGCTTGAATGACCGTCTCGTCGCCGGCGACTCGATCAATCCTGGGGCAACGACGTTCACCGTCACACCTCGTGAGGCGAGCTCAATGGCCAGCGATTTGCTGGCACCGTGAAGCCCCGCCTTCGCCGCGGCATAGTTCGACTGTCCACGATTTCCGATGACCCCCGCGAGCGATGAAATGGAGACGATTCTCCCCCATCGCGTCCCGAGCATCGGGAGCAGCAGCGGTTGGGTCACGTGGAAAAATCCATTCAACGACACCTCGATGACGTCTTTCCATTGGTCGGCAGTCATCCCGGCCATCGGCGCATCTGCCTGGACACCAGAATTGTTGACCACGACCTGGATGGGGCCTTCGGTCAGCAGTGACTGAAGGGCCTGTGCAGTTGCAGGACCGTTGGTGATGTCAAACGTCGTCACCGTGGCGGATCCGTTGTTTGCCAGGATTTTCTCCGCCAGTTGCTCGGCCGTCCCGGGATGCCGATGGGCATGCACGATCACGGCGTACCCGTCTGCGGCCAACCGCTGGCAGATCGCAGCGCCGATGACTCCACTGCCTCCTGTCACCAATGCACGTTTTTTCATCAGATGGTTGCCCGTATGAAAATTGACGCGCGGCCTTCGATGATCGCGGAATCATGATGGCGGACCGTGAAGCGGTACATGTAACTGTCAGCCCCTTCCACCATGCGCCTCGCTTCAATGGTCAGATCACCGGCAAGGTCATCAAGCCGGTTGACTGAAAACATGACCTCCCGCACGCTTCCGACATAGCCGATCGGTGCTCCAGCCCGATGACCTCGAGACAAGAGACCGATGTGCACCCCTATCGCTTGTGCGGCATACTCGAGCCCGGCAGACACCGTGAGCCGGCCACGAGACCGCAGGGGATGCTCGTGGCGCCGGTGCGTCGATGTTCGGCAGCAAATGGTTGTGTCGTCCCACACCTCCACGGAATCCAGCAGGCACATGGACGCTCCATGCGGGAGCAACCGGCCAATGTCTTCCTTCGTCATTTGCATCAAGAATCGACTTCCACTACAAGCCGTTGGTCGTCCAAAACATCCATCATGACCGTGTGCCGCCCCTTCAGAGCCACCGCTCGCAACAACGGCAGCACCCTGGCAGCGGGATTATCGAGCCGAAGTCGTTCGAGATCCTGATCGGACATGGTTGTCACATCCCGTTTTTCAGCGGACAGCAGACGCAGTGACATCGTGGGATCTGGAGGTTCACCGAAGGCTGTGAGCACCAGGGCGGCGGCAAACGCCGTTGCGATGGGCCTGGCGCCGTGGAGCGGCTCCGGCGCGGGCAAATCATACGCGACGAACAAGACAGGACATTCTTCGAGTGTGGCGTATGTGACCGCTTCCAGAAGACCCACTGCGGAGGAATCGTCATAGCAGGAGAGCGCCGTCGACGACTGCTGACACTTCGTCGCAATCCCCCAGTACCCCGCTGCCGTATTGTGTACAGATTGATGAAACAACGTCGGGGAGACGATCCGTTCGGTGGTTGCGAGGGCTCGGCAGAGCGTATCGAGGACGCCCATCTCGCCGCCCGACGAGGCGAAGACGGTGGCGACATCGCGAGGATCCAATTCAGACTGCACGATCGCCTCATGAGCGACCTGAACCGCCCAGCGCACACAGTCGCTGCTGCGGCGGCGTTCATTCGCGGGCAACAGATCGGCCGTTGGGTCCGGCAGCGACGTGGGGGAGAAGGGCCGCCCACCCCTGAGGACCTCCCGGCCGCTCGACCACCCTTCGAGGCCGGCGCTCAACACACCGATGCCAAGAATGCTCACCCGCATCACAGGACTCCCAGCACAAGACTGCAGTTGTTCCCGCCGAATCCAAAAATATTGCTCAGCGCGCGCCGGACGGGCCTGTCCACGTTCTCACGCAGGATGTGACTCCGCAGTGATCCATCGACACGCTCGCAGTTGAGCGTGCCGGGAACAAACCCCTGTTTGAGGCAAATGGCCACGATCAAGGCTTCCGTGATACCTGCGGCTCCCAACGTGTGTCCTGTCCAGCCCTTTGTCGAACTCGCCATCGCGGTCCCACCGAAGATGCCGAAGACCGCTTTGTCCTCTACCGCATCGTTGGCTCTGGTCGCGGTCCCGTGCAGGTTGATGTACTCGATGTCGGACGATTGTAAGCCTGCTCGCTCCAACGATTGCCGAATCGCTCGAATCGCCCCAGCTCCTTCAGGATGAGGATGCGACATATGGAAACCGTCCGTACTCTCACCATAGCCCAGCAGCGCGACGGCTCCTTTTCTGCCGATCTTCTCGCTCGATTCCAACAACGCATAGCCTGCCGCTTCTCCCAAGGACAACCCGTCGCGGTCTTCGTCGCACGGACGGCACGGCTGTGCGGACAGCAATTGCAGCGCGGAGAACCCATACAGGGTGGTCAGGCAAAGACTGTCGACTCCGCCGACAATCGCGGCATCGCACAGACCGGCTCTGAGATACCGTGCGGCAGTGGCGAACACCTTCGCGCTTGAAGAGCAGGCCGTGGAAATGACCAGAGCCGGTCCCCGCAATCCTAAACACGCCCGCACGAAATGACCCAACGAAAACATGTTGTGGGTGTACCGATACCGTGTGGTGTACGAAGCCGGAAGGACTCCGGTTTGAGGATGCCGATTGGCATAGGCATGCTCCGTATCCAGAATGCCTGAGGTGCTGGTGCCCATGACGACGGCAATACGGTCGGCGCCATAGCGCTGTTTGGCCTCCGCCACCGCGACCATGAATCCGTCCTGTTGCAAGCCGAGCCAGGCCAGCCGATTGTTCCGGCAATCAAATTGCTCCAATCCGTTTTCGAGCGAAAAGTCTTCGAGGCCCTCAACCCGCCCGATATAGGTCTTGAGCAGCGCGTCTTCGAAGTCGCACGGCCTCAGACCGGATCGCCGTTCGCGCAATGCCTGGGACACCAAGCCGATGCCCCGTCCATTCGCTGTCACCAGCGTATAGGCCGACAGGGTTAATGGCGTCATCGGCCGTTCATGCGGAGACATGCCACTCCTTTTTCGCCATGATCCCGGCGAACAACAGACAGCAGAATGACCCGACTGCCGCGGTCATGCCGATCGCATGGAGGACCGGAATACTCGAGCCGGCCAGCACCCCGAATACCAGCATGGTCGTCGTGCTGCACACGAGCAAACCGTACAATGTTCTCGATCGTCCCTCCTCGCTTCCCTCCGGCCGGTTGAAGAACAGCGCATAGTCGAGTCCCAGACCGATCACGAGGAGAAAGGTCGCAATATGAAACAGCGAGAGGGATTCACCTGAGACATTCACGACGGCGGTAACGACGGCCAGCGCACTCATGATGGGATACAAAATCGGCCAGAGCGCGCTGAGGGACTGCACACCGAGGGCGAGGACGACACTGATGACGAAAAGGCCGCACACGACGATGAGGAACGTCCGGTCCCGATAGGCGCTCATCAGTCCATTCGACTCTTGCTTGAGGTCGACGTATGCCACGGCAGGCATGTTCCAGCCGGCAACGGTCTCGGCCAACTGCTTCCGGTCCACGACTCTCCGCAGTGGCACGACCACCGTCCAGCCTTCTCCGTGCTCGAACATCAAGGACGCCACCCTGGCCCCCAGGACAGTGTCTTGGAATGTCTTCCTCTCGAGCGGGGCCTGAGTACGGGCCGACTCGACGGCGGCCACGAAGGGGGCGAAGAGGCCTGGCACGAACGGCAGACCTTTCAATGCCTGATCAAGGTTGCGCTTCAACACAGATTGCTCCGGAAGATAGGATTGTCGATCCTGCTGCGTTCGACGACTTGGAAGGTAGTTGGAGACCAGATCATAGCCGCCAATAGCTCCGCTGGCGCGCAACGTCTGCAACTTGACCTCTACGGCCTCGCCATATTGGAGCACATTTTCATCGGTTTGTCCCTCAATGACGAGAAGATCACGGACATCGGGCGCGCCTAGTTCTTCTCGGAGCTGCCCATCGAGTTGCTTCTTGGCCTCCGACACCGGGCTGAGACTGGCCAACTCCGTCTCCCAAAGAGGCGTATGAGACCACAACAACGTCGCACAGGCAAGAACGATTGCAGCCGGGATCGCCGGTTTCAGGCGTGTCAGCTGTTCAAGCCTCCCGGGCAAGGTCGGACTCACGGATCGGGGAAGGAACCAGCTTGGGACGAAGAGCGGAAGGACCCAGCGCGTCACTACTGCCGCGGTCAGGATGCCGGTGACGGCAAACAGCCCTAACTGCGTCAAGGCAGGAAATCCTTCAAAGAGCAAGGCGGCAAATCCGATGGCCGTCGTGAGCACACCGATCCGCATCGTCGGCCAGATCTCCTGCATGACAGCCGAGGCCGAGCCCCGGGCGTTCAAATGACTGAACAGATGGATCGGATAATCGTCGACGACGCCCAAGAGCGTGATTCCGAATCCCAGCGTGATGCCATGGATGAAGCCGAACCAGCCTTGTACGGCAAGCATACCGGCCATCACGCCTGCGGTCAGCGGAATCAGGCTCAGTAGCACCAGCGTGATCGATCGGTAACTGACGTAGAGAAAGAGCAGAACCAAGGCCGCGGCGGCTGTCGAGAGTCGCCAGGCCTCCCGCTCAATGGTCTGTTTGGCCTCCACCGCAAACACCCCCGCGCCTGCCATTAAGAGATGGAGGTGCGCCGGCCGGCCGTCGAGCGAAGCGAATGTCTGACGAATCTCCTGCTGGATAGCGGCCTGCGCGTCGGCATCAAAGCCTGCGGCCTTGGTTTCCACCAGGAGCAGCGCCTTCGAACGATCTCTGGAGAGCCACACACTGCGATGCTTCCCGGGCCTGTCTCCGCCGGACCACGCCGACAGGATCGCAACGAACTCTCCGGTGGGATCCTCCGGGATGGTCTCCTTGACCAGGGGAGCCAGGGGAGATCGCAGATCGTCAAGCCGGTGTTCCAGCGCCCGTCGAAGCGAGTCACTGGAAAATGTGTCCGGTCCGACCTTGGGGCTCAGTAAAAATCGCGACTCATATACGATGCCACGCCGTTGCGGCCGCACATCCTGTGCTCCGTTTTCGACCAACGTAAAATGCTCGTTTGCACGCAGCCGCTCGCTGAATGCTCTGCTGACCTGCGCCAGCTCATCGGGATTTCCTCCTTCGAGGGCCAATAATAAGATCCGGCCGGCCAGACCGCTCCGCGCTTGATTGAGCAGGAGCCGTTGAGTGGCCGTGGTGCTTTCCGGCAGCAGATCGCTCAATTCACTATGGACAATCACCCGCGTCGCGGACAACCACAGGCCTCCGCCCATCAGAACCACCCAGAGCAGCGCGATTGCGCGCATGCGGCTCATCTTGCGGCTCCCGGCAGGAGCGTCATCACCGATCGATCGCCATCCGGAGAGCGGATCGCAATCGTCGCGATCCGGCCTCCGGAACCTGCCAAGAGAATATAGTCCACGACGGCCTTCCCTGATGGCTCGCGCGGCCGCAACAGGAGGGTCCACTTCCCCCGGTTCCCGTCCATCGAAACCTCGTACACCTTGCGCAGCTGTACGAGATCACCGATCAAGCTCGATCGAAAGGCCTCTACGAAGCTGCGAAGTGCGGGGTAGTCCTCGAGGGACACTGTGCGCTTCACCCCTTTGCGCTCGCTCTCGAAGGTCACACGATCGCCTTCGACGACATACCGCTCGCGGGAGGGGGTGGTGACGATCTTTTCCAATCTGTCCGGTGCTTCAAACTTCAGGAGACCGCGGCTCATGACGGGTTCGGTCAAGAGCGAGGAATAGGTGGCTTCTTCAAAAGCGACGCTGGCTTCCCGTTGATCTTTGATCAACTCCACCAGCGTCTCAAGCGTCCACGTTGCCCCGGACGCATCGAACGCCACGGCAACAAGTACGAAACCGGCACCACCAATGAGGCTACTGAGGCGGCTGCCAGAAGTCATAAAAATTGAACCAGTTGTCCGGCGCTTCCCGGCTGTAGTATGCCAGCCGGTCGGCATACCGTTGTGTCCATTCGCGCACGCGATCGTCATGCTGCTCTTGGGAAACTCCCGCGGACTCTCCGAGCAATTCGAGCAGCACGTCATACCGATTGCCGCCTCGATACAGGCCGAAAAATAGTACCACCGGCGCGCCCGTGACATGCGCCAGCCTCATTGAACCGGCCGGAAACGCAGCCGAGGCTCCAAGAAATTCGCATTGCACGTAGCGATCCTGGGTCATCAACCGGTCCCCCATGACCCCTACCACACCGCCGCGGTTGAGGCATTCCTGCACCTGTAGCATCGTGTCGATGCCGCCGACCTGGATGACCGTACTCGCTACTGTGGGATTGAGATCCTGGATGAGACCACGTATCAACGGCGCGTTGTGTTCGTCCATCAGGACCTTGACTTCGATCTGCTCCCGGGACAATCCGACGGCTCTCACGACCTCAAAGCTGCCGAGATGAGAGCCCAGCAGCAGGCATCCGCGCCCGCGGGCCAACGCGCGATCCAGGGTGTCGATGCCGTGGACCCTGATGTCAAACTGATCAAACCGGTGCCGGAGAAAGTACACACGGTCGAGAATCGTCGAGGCGAACCAATAATAATGGTGGAAAAGCTGGGGCCAGCCAGGCAAGCCGCCCCGCACCCGCACGTAGTACTGACGCAGCGTCTGATTTGCCTCTCTTGACCGGCACACGTAATACAGACAGATCGGATAGAGCAGCGCTCGGGCGACCCGTCTTCCTAGCGATCGGGCCACCCAGGCCATGAGTTGGATCATCCCCCGGTTGCCGCGTTCCTCCTGAGTCTTCCATGCGATGGTCACGGACGGCTCGCCCGCCTGCCGCCGGGAAGGATGAATCGAATTGAGCCGGAAGCGATGAGTCGATGTCCCACCCGACACGTAAAGGCAACGGTCTCAGAATCCTCTGGCTCGACCGTAATCGTCAGCAGTTCCTCAGGGAGTAACGGAGAGGACAGTTTTACCGCAGGCAGTCCGGTGACGACCAACCCCTGTCCGTACTCTTCCTTCAGCGTCTCGACCACCTCGTCTAAGACGACGACGCCGGGTACGATAGGACGGCCGGGGAAATGGCCGGGCAGCGCCGGATGGTCCTTGCTGATCGCCACGGTCCGTTCATGCGTCATCCGGAGAGCCTTTTCCCATACAACGCTCCGCAAGATCGCGCAACGCCTCGCGCGGCAATTTTCCCGTTTCGTTGCGAGGTAACCTTGGCACGAACACGAGCGGGCGCGGCAGAAACACGGGGTCGATCCGGGTCCGCAACGCCTGTTGAATGTCTTGTTCCGTTTTTCCAGGAGCCACCACAAAGGCCATCAATCTGGTGACAGAGTCCTCCTGAGCATCGGGAGTAAAAAACGCTCCATCACTGACGCCCTCGATCTCGAGGAGGGTCCGATTGAGATCACCGAGGGAGGCGCGATGCCCTGCGACGGCCACTTGATCCTCGGCCCGTCCCAAGACCCGAAATGTTCCATCGTCATGGATCGACACCCGATCCGGAAATCGTACCGGATCAGGCAAGTAGCTTGCCCGTATGGTCCAGTCCGGCCCTTCTTGCCCTAACACGATACCGTCGAGCGGGAGCCAGTCATCCGTTTCGACCGTTCGTCTCGAGGCGATACTCCCCGCCTCCGCAAACCCGAAGATCTCCTCTACCGGGGCCAGGAATTTGAGTTCCACCTGTCGGGCCAAGTCACGTGACAACGGTGCTGTGGCGGACAGAATCATTCCAAGCGGAGGAAGATGGACGGTCGCGCTCACACAGGCGCGCAAGTGAAACGGCGTCGTGACCAGTATCGCCTTCCCTGGAACGTCTTCGAGAGCGGTCCGGACGTCTTCCGGAAACAGGGGTCGACCCGCATGCATGACCAGACCCTGTTGGATCGGCAACATGACGGAAGCTTCCAATCCGAACATATGTTGATGTGGGACGGTGGCGACGACAGAGCGGCTGTCGCCTGCCTTGACGCCGAAGCGGGACGCGGTCGCTTGTGCGACAGCGATGAGGGCTCTCCATGTTTTTCGATTCGGGGACGGCGTTCCGGTACTGCCTGAAGTAAACGCAATGGCCACGACTTGACTGAGCGGAATCGACGGGACTTTTTCGAGCCATTGTGCCGTCGGAGACCGCGGTGGAAGACCGACACACGGTAGTCCGTCGATCGGCTGCTCCGGATTGGTCAGACAGTAACCCGCTCCGTAATCTTTCGCGATGTGTCGTAACGTATCCGATGCGTGACTCTGTGGTAGCAGTGTCACCTGACGCCGCAACACAGCCGCAAAGAACCCGATCAGGAATTCATACCGGCTCGAGAGTAAGTTCAAAACAGTAGGACATTCCGGAAGCGAATCAGCGAGGCGGATCACCGCGGAGAGAAATTGACCTGCAGTTCGAGGTCCGTCAATTTCCCAGGCCAATATGTCATCCGGTTGGTAAGGACCGATGAGGGGGGCATCTACCATGAGCCTAGAAATTCACTTCGTACGGTGTTTCTCAATGGCTCTCGATAACGCGCGCAGCGAAGAGAAATTGGCTTTAATGTCAGGATCGCTCGATTTCAATTGATAGCCATACGCTTGAGAAATGGCGAGTGCGAGTTCCAACGCGTCAATGGAGTCAAGACCGAGGCCCTCGTTGAACAGGGCTGCCTCGGGCTCGATGGCGGACGGATCGGACTTCAGTTTGAGCGCCTGCACGATCAGTTTGGCTATTTCTTGCTCAAATGCAGAAAGGTCGCTCATCTCTCATCCCGCCACTGCCATGGGCTCACCTATCTCAAACAGCAGTCCCGTATGGTCCTTGCGATGGCGGCCTGCAACACGCTTCATGCCGTTAGATGGCACATGCGTACGTTGAGGTTTTTACAGCCCGATATTCGCGCAAAAGCCCGCCAAAGAGCTCATGCAAGGAACAATCGTAGAATCCAACGCTCTTCAATGCGCCAAGGATCGTTTCGGGATGGACACAGTATTCAGTGGTATCCCACCAGTATTCCATGAGGGTTTTCATGTCACGGTTCCGCGTGGTCGCTGCGAAGGCAAGCCCTAAGACCGTCTTCACATAAAATCGCGACAACGACTGTAACAGCGGTGACCGAGGTCGACAGACGTCGAGCAACAGTACAATGCCGCCTGGCCTCAAGACCCGTCGATACTCCAAAAATGCCTCTGTCAGGTCAGAGACGTGGCGGAGTGCATAGCCCATGCTCAAAAAATCGAAAGTGGCATCAGGAAACGGAAGATGTTCTCCGACTCCGCGGACTAACTTGTCACAAGACGACTTTCGCGCCTCACGCAACATGCCGATGCTGGGATCCAGGCCAATCACTGAACCGGCAGGGCCAACGATATCGCGAGCACATTGGGCGACCAGAGCTGGTCCACAGGCCACATCCAACACGTGCATGCCCGGCAGGAGTCCTGCCTCAAGAAGGGCCTTACGGCGATACCAGATTCCGGAACCAAATCCGGTTGCCTTTTCGATATTGCGATACTGATAGGCGGTACGATTAAACAGTTCGTTCAGAAAGTCCTGTCTTGCGTCGACCTCCCGATAATAGCGACGGAGCGGAGGGTGCGGGGGGATGGGGACAAGGGGAACAGTCCTGGATTGACTGTCGCCGTCTCGAATGGGGTCTTGGCTCATACAGGGTCCTCACCTCCCTAAGCGTCCCACTTGTAGCAGGACTCTCTTGTACGGGCAAGAGGGACTAACCGAGGGAGGGTGCCACAGGAGCGTTCCTTGATCAAAAATACCATTGGAGTGTGCCCAACACATCATTGTCATGACTCCGGTGGTTGTACTCCACCCGGAAGGCGAGATTCGTCGTGAGCGAATACCGTTGCCCGACCGACCAGCGAATGTCTTCAGATTTTTCTCCAAGCGCATACCGGAGGTAGGTCCCGGTGGCAAGCAGCTTCCAGCGATCGGTGATATCGGCCAAGAGACCGACCGTTCCGCCGCCGCCAATCCGATAACTCTCTTCATAGGCCTTACTGGCGTCGGCTTCCACTTCAGCCATGGCATACCAGACCTGCCGCCCGAGCACATGCGATTGGACGGCGCCGCCCAATCCGCCGTTTAGAAAACCATTGGTACAGAGCTGGCAGCCGTCGTGGACAATCGTATTCATACCGAGATTGAGCTTCCAGGAGGGGGCCTGAAACAACGAATCCATCGGAACGAGGGACACCATGTTCATCACACTGAGCCGCTCAAGGCGCGCTTGCGACTGGTTGTGATAATGGCGCACCGCAAGGGACATGATCTCGATCTGCGCGTCAGGTGTATAGCCGTTCTCGGGGTCGAGCAAATCGTGGTAGGCCAAACGCATATTGATTTCCTCGAACGCCCGATCGTTACGCCAGCCAGCCCCGATACCAATGCGGCTCGTTCTATGGCCGAGATCCGGCCGTTTGACGTACGGCTCGATGGTCAAATCGGTTGGGAGCACCCTCAATTGGCTCCGGGCCGCGAGGATCGATTTGTTCTTCTCGCGAAATGGCCCGCCCTCCTCAGGGCCTCCGCTGCCGCGCATCAACAGATAATCGGACACGGTCTCCAACACAAAGGCTTGCCGCTCAGGGCTAAGAGTGCCAAAGCGTTCCGATTTGAGCGCGTCAGGGTCTGCAACCAGTGTGTTGAGCCAATCTCGTTCCTCATCCGACATGGCTTCCCGCTTGCGGCGGACTACGGTGCTCCTTGACGGCCGTGCGACGACGTCAGCAACCAGCCCCGCCTCAGCCAACACCCTCACCGTATCGACGGGAATCGCAGCAATTGGGAAGCGATCGAGCAAGTGAATGGACGGCTCTGCGGCTTCGATGAGCCCTAGAATGTGAAACGAGCAATTCTCATCAAAAAAGAAATAATCGAAGTAGGCATTTCCCATTTCCCAAGTGTGCATCAAGAGACGCCGGACCTGTTCTTGAGTCAAATCCAGCCGGTATTCCCAAATATCCCTGTTTTCGATATCGCGATACTCCTGGACCTTCAGATAGTAGGGAATGGTCGAGAAATGCCCCCGATAACCACCGAAGATGCCCTTGATCGCATACTCGGGTCCTGCGTTCGGCGGGACCTCGGCTGCATAGTTAATGGTGTAGTCCAGAATGCGCGTCTGTGGAGTCTGCCCTTTGGCGTCGATGCGCAAGAAGGTATGCCCGAACATCGATGCGGGGTTGTTCATGAATCCCGTGGGAAATATGACGCTGATCGATTGTGCGTTGAACTCATTGAACCAGCGGGTGAATCGCTCACAGAACTGAGGCGGCAATCGGCGTTCATCGAAGTGCAGCTTCTCCTTGAGCCAATGGTAGCGTGCAACGAAGGCGCATTGTGCCGGCTGTTTGGAACGCCCGACCAACTCATCGGAGAAAAACTGAGCGAGCGTCGCTGCCAGCTCTGCCTGAGGGTCCGTCTTGCCGGTCGGAGCCATAAAGAAGCCGGGATCGTCTTGCATGCTCGTGACGCCCCGGCCGAACAGGTTGGGCTGGTAATGGAGCAGTACATGCCATTCCCGTTCATCGGCAAGCCGGAGGATATTGGCCTGTTCGATCAGTTGTCGAAGATAGGAGGCGTCAGCTACGGTCGTCACGGCAGGAGAAGCAAACGCCTGAAACGCGGCGAGACAAAAGGAGAGAAACGCTCCGAAAACAATGCGGGGTTCCAGCCTATGAGACCGGAACCCCACGGGGCAGAACTTACTTCTTCAAGGACACTTTGGCCAGCGTCGGATGGGTCGCCACTGCGTCATTCAACGCTTTGATCATCGCTCCCGGCGAAGATTCACCCGCCTTCACGAAGTACGCATACCGTTCCTGCGTCATCGCAAAGAACGCCGGTTGCTGGTCGGCCGGAATGCCCATGAGGGTCGCGAGGGAGGTGAGGTGCTCGCCGTGACCCTGCGCCATGTCCTGGGCGAGATTGTCAAAGTTGATGGCGGCAAAAACGTTGGTTTTTTCTGACGCCCAGACCTGGCCATCGTTGGTGCAGCCCGACGTCCCGCTGCTGATGCCGAAGGTTCCGCTGCCGAAACTGCCATTGGTGGTGGCTTCGAGCACTTGAGCGCCGATCGTCTTTTGATGGGGATAGTTCTGCCACGCCAGTTTCCCGAGACCACAGCCCGGTCCCGTGTCCGGATTGCCGGTAGACGCCGCAAGGGCGAGGCCGGTCTGTAAACCGAACAGCACCGATACGGAGATAAGAAGCACCCTCTTCATCATAAAATCCCCTCCTTCGCAAAGAGTTGTCGCTACAACCTGTGCCTAATGAATTAGTAGGCAGTACCTAGGCGAAGTATACTGGAAATTCCCCTAGGTTGTCCCAGAAAAAATCTTCAGATCGATAATTGACTATGCGTTGACTTCACTGAAGTTTTTCGCCTGCAGCAAGCAGGAAGCTTTCTAAACGGGATGGGAGGCGGGACAGGGTCTTCTCCTATGGCGGCGATCCAATGAGCGTGATCGGCCTGTTGAGCATGGCCGCACTGCCGAGCAATTGGGGAGTCTGCTCATTATTGAACTCTTGCCGTGCAATCGTTTCAACGTGCGGCTTCACGTACGTATAGACTTCGCTCAAATCAATTGCTCCATCGTTGTTTTGATCGGCGCTTCCCTGAAGCCCCTTGAGCAAAAAATACGTCAGCAGCCCATGGCTCTTCGAGCTATAGGTACTGGAGGCCTGAACACCGGAACTCGCGGTCAACACCACTGTCTTCCCGCCCGCCAGAACTGGGTTTTCCACAGAGACGATCACGGGCCGCAAGCCTTTGCTCATAACCGACCGACCCCCTGTCCCCGAAAAACAGGAATCCAGCATGACCACGACTTCCCTGGCCGGTGACTTCTCTAACGTCTCGTAAAGCCGTTTGAGTGAATAGCCTGTGCCATCCAAATACGTGGGATCGCCGTCAAAGGGGAGCAGGTATCCTTCATGCGTCTTGAAGTTTGATGCGCCATGCCCGGAGTAATAGATCAAGACAGTGCTGTCGTGATCCACATGTTCGGGGATCCAATATTCGAGATACTTCTCCATGTCGCTCTTTGCGGCGTTCTCATTCACCAGCGAGACGACGTTCTCTTCGGCAAACCCTAATCGCTTCGTCAGATATTCCTTCATGACTCTGGCGTCATGGGAAGCAAAATTCACACGCGGCAAATCCTTCCTGTACTGCTCAACCCCTATCACCACGGCATAGCGGTTCTTGTTTGCGGGGCTCCCTGCCGGAGGAACATCGTCCACATCCACTGGGGTGACTTGCCCAATTGGCCATTCCGCGCTACGGGGTTCTTCCAGGACTTCGATGATGTCGGCCGTGAGGGTGATCCTCGGCGTCGCGATAAAACCCAGTAAGCTGAACCCGCTTCGCTCCTTCGTCGCGTTTGCATAGCTGATGGCCAACCCTTTCAAGTTAATCCCTTCTTGATTGAGGCGGTTCACCATGTCTTGCCTTGCCTCGCTCTCGGTGGGCCTGCTCATGGGAAGCCAGAAGGCAGTGAACCCGGTGCTGTTTCCGACGGCCCCTTGTTTCAACAGCCGGTGCTTGGTGTGGGCCAGTTGCTGCCCCTTGAGAGATTCGTTCACGAAGGTGCTCGGCGGCAGCGCCCGCTTACAGCTCACCGTCCCCCCCATGACTGCCAAGACAACCAGCAGGATCGAAACTGACCGGTTTTTCCGCATCATGGCGATCTCCTCAGCTGGCTATTTATTGAGAACCTCATACGAGACGGTCATCTCGGCCCACTCCGTGTCTTCCAGCTTCGTGAGTTCCTTCATCAGATCAGTCACCAAACCGGTGTCATGTCCTTGATACGTTTGGAAGCTCGCATCATCGAACTTGCCTCGTGGCAACTCGAAGTTCTTTTTCGTCGCAATCAATTTGATTTTCTCAAGCGCTTTGGTGGTACCTGCAGGAGGGACGACGCGGAGGCGAATTCCCATTTCACGAAGTTCGTCGTCCGGAAAGATCAACTCCTTCGTTCCGTTTAAAAAATTATCACGCCGGAACTTGTTCGGAAACAACACCGTGACAGCATTATCCTGATCGACATTAAAAATATGGATGTACGCTGCCTCGGAAGCTGCGACAGTGATCACCATTTCTTCATTGGCGAGAAATATGGGCTTGTTAAGATTGCCCTTGATCGCGAAGCTCGTGCGTTCGGCAGCGATCGGTCGAATCAGCGCTCTGAGCGTCGTATCATGGAACAGTGCTTTTTCCCCCTTGGCAATGTCGATTCCCCGGAGACCCTCGGAGAGGATCTGCTCCTCAATCACAACACCTCTGACGATCGAATGGACAAGGTCCTCGGCCAGACCAAAGTTGTACACCACTGTGCTGGCCCTGACGAAAACCCCAACCGCCTGCTCAATAGCCTTCCGTCGCGCCTCATCTCGAGAGCGCGCTCTCGCTTCCGCTATGGTCATGTCCTCCCGAAAGAATATCGTTCCTTCGGCTGTCACCCAGATGCCTTCGCTTGGCATCGAAGAACTTTCTCGAGACGGATGGGCCACCTCGCTTTGACCTTGGGGAGCCTGAAGAATTTTGGCAACCTCCCGCTTCGGCAACGCCACGACGCAATAGGCGTCACCCGTGCCCGCGTCCCTCCCTTCGCTCACGATTTCGAGGCCCTTCACCAATTCCATTACGCGCGTCTCGACCAGCCGCGACACTTCCAGTTCTCCACGACCATTTTTCTCCAGGAGGAGATCAGTCCACGTGACTTTCACTTCCGTGCGGATTTTCTTTAACAGGTCGGCGCGGGCCAACTCGATGGCCGCTCTCTCAGAAGTCCCTATTCCAATACCGGTCAGGTAGAGGTCGGGAGGATACTGTTGTGTGACGTCAGAGAGAAGCTCGTGACCGGATTCCTGCGGTTCCGAAGGTTCGGAGAGGGAGGCGCGTTCTGACGCGGTCGGAGCGGTGCAAGCCGTCAGCCCGTAGAGCACGAGGAGGATGCCGACTCTCACACTCTTGGGAGACATCCTAGGCACCTCAGCTGGAGGGTAAGCCTAGGCAACGCCCCTGAAAAATACAATCCCCCAATTAGGGTCACCTCAATGTGGTTCTTGGACGGAGGAAATCAGTATAAAACTGTGCCAAAAGACTGCAATATTTCCAGGATTGTCCCGGTTTATCCGTGACAGGTGCCGGTCAAACGGCGTGATGCCCTGAGATGTGCCTGGCTGGATCGGTCAGTAGTGGATCAGATTCTGGGTCGCACTCGACTCCTGTCTTACGATGATGGGCGCGCCAAGTTGTGCGATGCCTGCCAGAGAAGCTCGAAAGAGACACGTTCGATCAACCGATGATCGCCATCCACAAAGTTGACTCCACCATCCGGACCCTGTTCGGAGACAAGGAGAGTCCGCTCTCCTTCTAGGAGTCTGTATCCATTGCCATCTTCCACAATGCGTGCTGTGCTTACCGTCTGCCCGTGCCGCCGATATGTCAGGGCTGCCGAACGATGATCTTCCGACCATGTGACGTGGATGGTTTGGTCCCTGAGTTGAACTTCTTGAATGTGTCCATCAGAGCCCTGCGTCAACTTGACCGGATTGTCACCGCTCCAAAACTGGATCGCGTTGAAGATAAAGGCGTCAAGCAGTGCCGAAAACATATACACAGGCACGACGATCATGCCGAAGAAGACGATCTCCTTCATCCATTTATCATTCACTTCGCCGCTGCCCTTGATCCCGCTGTTCCAACTGTAGACGTTCCTCGTCAAGTTGAACGGTCCATAGCATCCAGAGCCTGCCGTCGTGAGGCTGACCACGACCAGACCGGATACAATCCCTTGCCATAACCGTTTGACGTTCACCATGAGGCTCCTTTCGATCGAGCTGATTTCTTGGACGACGGTGCGCCACCTGCGACACGGTCATCGAGGCGAACCCACGTGGGTGTCGGTTTACCGTCTTTCACATTCAAAATACCAATCCCGCGCGGCAGGGAGAATCGCCTCGGGCCCGCCGAGCCGGGATTAAACAGGAGAGTGGCGCCATGCCGGGCCAGCGTTGGACGGTGACTATGCCCGAAGACACAGACAGCGGGCCGTTCACGATCCAGCCAGGCAGCCGCCTCCGGGGAGATCTTTCCATTTTCATACAGCACATGACAAAGCGCGATCTTGAGGCCGCCACGTTGGAGGATCAGCCGGCGGGGAAACCCGCTGGCTTCATAGTCGTCCACATTGCCGGACACGGCCGTTACCGGCGCCAGTCGCTGCAGGCGTCGAATCACTTCTTCGCCGCCGATATCGCCGGCATGTAGAATCTCCTCGACCCCGACAAAATGGCGCTCGACGGCGGGATCGTACAGCCCATGCGTATCGGTGATGACTCCAATGCGGAGGGTGCTGCGCCTGGTCAACCGGGCGCGGCGGCTCCGGCGGAGTGTTGAACGGTTTCCCATTTGAACGTAAATGGCTCCGGAACAATGGTGGGCAGCAGTCCCATTTCCTTTTTGAGCCGTTCGGCTCTCCCGCCGCTCATAGGGTGGCTCGACAGCCACTCCACCCGTCCCTGTTCCTGATCAGACATCCGCTGAAAAAACGCAATCATTCCGGCCGGATCGATGCGGGCTCGATACAGCAGCTGCAGGCCCGTCACATCGGCCTCGGTTTCCTGTGCCCGGCCGAATTTGAGCGAGAGCAACTCCGTGCCAACCTGTTTCATGACCCCGCTCAGCCCCTGTTGATCACCGAGAATGATGGTCAACACCGCCACGATGCCCAGCTGCTTGACGATCCGTTCCAGTCCATGTCGCTGAAGGACGTGATTGAATTCATGACTCAGGACGCCTGCCACTTCCTCTCCACTCTTGGCCTGCTCGAGCAATCCAGTGAACACGACGACGTACCCTCCGGGCAAGGCAAACGCATTGACCAGATCGTTCCTGACGACAGAGATTTCGAAGGTGTACGGGTGCTTGGGGATGTGCTCAAGAAGCCGCTGACTGATTTCATGTACCGCCGTGACCGAAGGGCCGTCTTTGATCACCGTCTGCTGGCGCAGAAATTCCTGATAGGCGGATTGGCCCAGTCGTAGCTCCCACTCCGGAGGGATGCGATCGACGGCCCATGCGACGAGGAGGTCGGTGCTGAACCAAAGACCGAGTGCCAGCCCTCCGAGGAGGACAAGCACCAGCGTCCAGATCGTCGTGTTTCGACTTCGCGTGCGCCGGACTGTGGTCGCCGTCTCCTCGAGGTGCCTTGTCAATTCCTGGGGCGCGGCGGAACGAACGGCACGAATGAGGGCCGGATCTTTCAGATAGAGCGTATGCACGTGGGGGACGGCTCCCCAGCGGACGACTAATTGATCGTGGTCAAGCCCGCCGGCCGATACCGAAACGGCGGCAAACGGCAAGGTGCGTTCGCTGAGCATCGGAGCATCGTCCTGAAATCGGACCGTGAGGCCCGCTGGAGACACTTCCACATGACATGGTCGGCCTGTCGCAGGAAACTCCTCGCCGAAGCAAAGGGCGTTGGGAGTCATTCGGAAACGGGAATGAATTGACGGACCCACGCTCCGAACCCGCCAGGGTTCCGACTCTGGATGTAGACCACGCCAGGACCGCGGAACCGGCACACGAATCCTTCGCCGGATGTAAAGCTGGCGACCCAACCGGAGGCAGCACGTTCGATGTTGTACGAGGTGGTGCCCGACCACGCGACCAGATGACTGTTGTCGACGATGTATTCCTGCTCAGGCTTGAGCTCGATCTTGTGGATGGCTCCGAAGCTGTTCAGCAAAAGCGTCCCCTTTCCACTCACCTTCAGAATGAAAAAGCCTTCGCCGCCGAGCAGGCCGCGACTGAGGCTCTGCATCTGACTCTCCAGTTTGATCGTCTCGGCACCGGCGAGAAAGCCGTCCTTCTGCACCATGTATTCATTGACGCCGTCGAGTTCCATCATCACGATTTCCCCGGGGACGGTGGGAGCAAGAAGCACTTCGCCCGGTCCACGGCTCGCTCGAAGCGTCTGAAAAAAGAACTTCTCACCGGTCAAAAACTTCCGCGACAGCGCTCCGAGAAAACCGCCTTCCATTTTGCTTTCCACATCGATGGTCGGTGAAGAGGCCACCATCGCACCGGATTCGGCCTTGATCGTTTCCCCCGCCGTTAGTTCGACCCGGACCATCGGAAAGGCACCGGGGTACAAAATTTCACTCTTCATCCTTTTTCTCTCCCTTACTACCGAGCCGATAATTTTGGCGGGTGGCACCGACCTGGGCTGGTCGGTGACAGGACCCGCTCATCCTGCTACCCAACCGTACAGCCTGTGACTCGGCTCCGGCCCCTCTTCCTGATAGCTCATGCGAAGACGACCCAGCGCGTCTTTCGGAAGGGCGTTTCTGACCGCGGCGACATCCACGTGAAACACTCGGGCGGCATTCAAACCGAAAATCTTCGCTTTCACTTCCCGTGTAAGGGGGTGGTACCGATGTTTCTCGATCAGGGGGTCCGGAATCTGGAAGCGCCGAAACGCTTCGATTTGCCACTGTGGCGTTCCGTACCAAATCGAGTCTGTGCCCCACAACACATGATCGACGCCGAAAGCGTCAAGGATCTGACCGAAGAAATGCGCGCAGACTGTCGGGTGGGTGGTCACCAGCTGCGCGAAGGTCGAACCAATCTCCATATAAATGTTCTTCATGCCGGGGTTCGCTTGCTTCATCCGGCAAAATTCGGTCGTCCAAGGAATCTCCCCGGTTTTTTCGAACGCTTCATCAATCGACGCGGCGCTCCTCATGCCCGAGTGGTACACCAAGAAGTCGATGTCCGGGAAATCTTTGGCGGCATTGATGAGATCCTTGGGATGGTTGTATTCCTGGACCGGGCCAAGCGGTAAGCCTTTGTGCACGCAGAGGCGCTTGACATTGAGCTTTTTGGCTTGTTCCAGCATGGGATAGGCAATCTTCTCATCGTCCATCCACCATCCATGGTCAAAGCCCCGGGGACAGGACCCGGTATAGCATTTCCAGGCATCGATCTTCAGTTGCTCCGCCTGCATAGCCATAAACTCCAGATCCGCGGCACCTAATTGAGGCGTAGCCAGCCCATGCGCCAGCATGCGCTGTGAGCCCGCCAGACGGTTAATCTCGTCCCTGATATGTGCCATCTCCTTTGGCGGCACCACGGCTTCCTGCGGGTACGGCCCCGGCGGCGTACTGATGAGGCCGATGGATGTCTCACTGTCCAAAAACACTTCTTTCACAAAGGTCTGCCAGGAGAGATCGTCAAGTGTACCCCGATCGGCCGTTAGTCGCGGATTGAGTCCCGTCTCCCGCGCGCGTCGCCGCAACCCCAACAAGGCCTCCTTCGTCACCGCTCCGCGTCGTCGCCCCTCGGCATCCGCGGGATCGTAGCCGGAGCTGACATAGTGGGTCTGGACATCGAAGATGAACTGGGGGTCTCCCTGCCGCTCCGCGAATGCAGCTGATTCGAAGAGTTCCGCCTGCAGCACGTCGAACAGGTTGCCGAACACCGAATTCATCGCGACGAGCGCGGCCGCCATGCCTCCGGAGGTCTTGAGAAACTGTCTACGGCTCACCCCAAGCCGCTTCGACGCATCGCCACTCAGTCGGGCGAGCGCTTCCTCGACCAAGGCTTGCTGCCGCGTGCGCGGCCAGGGGATAAATTCTTCATTCGACACGATTTGAGTGGGAATCGGTCCCGTAGAACGAACCCCTCGACGAAACCGCGATGTCCAACCTGGACGCATGGCCGTACCCTCCCGGGTCTCCTGCGGCACGATTCTCTGGAATAGACGCGGCACTGTCAAGCGACCTTCGCTCGTTGATGGACCTAAGAATTCCGAATGCGCAGGTTGCAGGAGAGCGGCGGTCGGAAGGCGTTATCGAACCGAAGAGGATACGCGTCGAGGTTCTGACGTTGGGAAGCCGGGAATCATTGCAGTGACATCGCGAGCCCCATCACCCTCTTGATCCTTCCCATCGCGGCCGACACTATAGATGACGCCTTTACGCTGGTTAACCAGCATCGGCAGGCCCGTGAATGGGTCATAGTAGGCTTGACCGGCTTTCGCCAACCGCGTGAGGACGTCGCCGTCTTGCGGGCCGCGCCTTAGCCACGCCTGCAGTCCCGCCAAGCGAAGCTGTGCATCCATCTCGATGATGCGGTGGACAAAGGGGTCCCATAACGGCAGTGCTTCAATCCCCACGATGTGCTCGACGGGGTTGGCCAGATAATCCATCACGCCTGACGGAGGCGTTCGAACAAAGTTCGACACCTTTGGCAGATTCGTATAGCGTCCCCCCGCGACCGCCTTATTGGCCGCCTCGTAATATTCCGCATAGGCATTGGCTCGGCGCTGAACGGGCAGCCGCATGGCCGCCGCCAGGGATGCATGCCAGGGACGGTCATGCCCGTCGTCTTTGAGCTCGGCCGAAACTGTTTTTGTCGCCAGCACAAACTGACTCTGCATCGGCCACCGTATCGAGAGCTCCATCTGATCCAGAGGACGGATCATTTTGCTCAGCCTCGCAAGCGCCGGCCCGTCGAGCTCCGTACGGTTCAACAGTCCTGAGGCCACCGAAGCATCATCTTGCACGGCCGTTGCAGCGAGCATCTTCATGGGCAGGCTCTTAGCCTGTCCCATGGCAGCACGCCACGCCTGGACATCGGCTTCCAACCGCTCGAGACCGGTAGGAAGATCCTGACTGAACCCTTCCAGCACATAGAGACGGTGTGCGAATAACACGCGGGTGCAGTCCGGACTAAACGGTTGTCCAAAGCCCCAGTCATCGAAGGGCATCGTGAGCCATTGTTGATATCGCCCCAGAGCCGTTGCCTCCCGAGAGGTCAAGGATTTGAGGGCCCCTCCCTGCCCCTTGATGCCCGCGACAAGATCTCCGCTGCGGATCCATCCTTTGACCATATGATCGGACGCTCCGCCTGTGCCGCCCGGCGTTTTTGCTTCCTCGCCGAGGCACACCTGCGCCGACATCAGGTCGCGTTCCCTTTGCGGCTTTCGTTCGTATCCGGCATGAACCGGATCTTGGCCATCTGGTGCATCGAACCCCAGGAGCAGGAGATAGCCATTTCTCTTTGCATCCGTAATGGTCCGAGAAGGCGAAATGGTCAGCGTTTGATACAGCGAACTGGGTGGGTCCTCCATCGTCATCCACGTGACGGCAAGCGTTCCTATGCCGGCCGCGGCCACGACGCCGATGGCAATCGTGATCGCGAAAGCAAGGAAGGTCAGCGACCGCGTAGTCGAAAAGCACGAGCCGATGAAGGAAGAAATGCCGATCCGGACACGGTGGAGGCGCGCCATGAGGCGGGGACGCGGCTTCGACCATGGCCGATACTCATGCGGCTGCACATCATCAGACGTCGCGCTCGGAGCAAACAACACGTCGACGGCTGAGGACACCGCCGTGCCTGTCCATTCAGCTGTGGGTGGGGCTGCGCTCTCTGCCTCGCGCCATTTTGCCTGTGACGGCGGCGGTTCGGTACGAGCGAAGGTGATCGATTCCGTGGCCTTCATCCAATCGGCGCGCAAGTCTATCGGTGGACTCGGCGGCGTTTCGACGGGGGTCGCCACTTGGACGGGGGGCACCGACTCGACGAGGGGCGCCACTTCGACGGGGGACTCCGGCTCGTCGAGGGGCGCAGGCTCGTCGATTGTCTTCCATTCTCGTCTCGGCTCGAAGTCGGATTCTGACAGAGGCTCGGCCGATGGTGGTACGGCAGCTGGTGGGCCCTCTTCCTGATCTTTGTCCCAGCGCTTCTTCTTCTTGGACGGCCGATGAACCTGGACCGCCACTTCGCCGGTGTTCCAATGAGAAGGAGCCAGCTGTTCAGAAGCGGGGACTGGCGCGGGAGGAGGTTCGGCCGGCGGGGATGCAGCCTCTTCATGCGCGGCGGGCTCGCCCCCCATCGGGACCAGGGAAACAGGGATGGCTGACTCAACGGAAGCTGCAGGTTCTTCCTGAATCGGTGCTGGTGCAACCACCAGCTCTTCCGCCGCCACATGTTCCTCTGCTGCTGGTGATTCAACGGGCTGAGGTTCAACGGATTCCTTGAGCCCTTTTTCTAAGGGAACCGGTGGGCTCGGAGCCATGGTGCTGGCCGTGAATTTCCACGCTTTGTCAAAGACGGAATTCCACGAGAAGGATGAGACCTGCGGAACTTCCGCGGGAGCCGATGTCGCGGATTCCGGCGAGTGATCGAGTTCCATTGGCGGAGCTGCTGCCCCCCCTGACATCGCCTGAGGGGTCGACGCCTCTGCTGGGGCAAATTCCTCTGGAGGCTCGGGCGCGACGAGCACACTGTCCTGGGCCGGAGTCGAAGACGGAATCTCGGAGACGGGTATTTGAACAGCCGGATCCGAAATCTGTTCCCACGGCATCGGTGCTGTGAGTGAAGCCCCTGTCTGACTCACGGTCGAAGGCGGCGGCACGTCCGGCTCTATCAGAAGGGACGCACCGACTGCAGGTGCGGCCTGTGGAGGTTCTTCGTTCAGCAATGGCGGCGCAACGGTTGTCTCTTCTGTTCGCAGGGAGGCGAGGATAGATTCGAGTGTGGAGACACCATCTTGCGCTGGAGCGGTTTCCGGCTCAGGAATCTGTACCGAGGCATCCGCCATTTGTTCCCAAGGCATCGGTGACGGAATATCTGAAGGCGGAGGCACCACCGCTTCATCGGTGGTAGGGACGGAAATCGGATCATCGACGACCGTTTCGGCGCTGGCAGGCTCTTGCACTTCCAAGGATGTTGCTTCGAGAGCCGGCTCCAGTGAAGCCTCCATGAGTTGATGAACTTCCTCTGTTGCGGTCGACGGAGCAGGAGGATCGGCAGCTTCGACAGACGCGGTCGGTTGAGAAAGGTCGGCGTCCGTCTCATCCGCCGGCAGTTCGTCGATCATCTCCCACGGCAACACCTCGGGAAGCGGATACTCAGCGACCACCTTTGCGCGATCAGTGTCCGACGCCTCACTGGAATCATTGAGCCTGGGAGGATCCTCGGAGGCTATGCTGGAAGGAGCGGACGGCTTGACGAGAAACTCTCCGGTCTGCACGTCAAACAGCGAGGCCAGCTGAAACGCGACGGTGCTGGCCGGAGCCAGCTCCCGAATCTTGGCATAGAGTTGTGCTGCCTTCTGGGGGTTGTCTGGGTCCGGGTCGTCCCGCAAAATCTCAATGGCTTTGCCCAGCTCGACGACGGCCGCCATCTCGTCGCCTTTTTCTAGAGCCACCAGCGACAGCTGTTCGAGGAAAGGCACGCATCGAGGCCCCGCAGCCAGATATTCCCGCAAGAGGGATTCGGCGAGCCAGTAATCCTGTCGGCCGATGGCTTCGTTCGCGAGCGATTCAAATGCTTGTCTCGCGGTGACCAGACTGCCAAGGCGAAGGTGGAGGGTCGCAAACAAATGGCGAGCTTCGATGTTCTGTGGATCGAGGGCGAGTAGTTCCTTCAGCGCAGCGGACGACCGGCCGTACTTGCCGGTGTTCATGTGGGTGATGGCTTCTTCGAGGAGCGCGCTCTTCTTGCTGTAACCGACAATGCCCCGCTTGTGCACACGCGAGGAGGCTTTTTTATCGGCTTTTTGCGAGGCGCGCTTATCTGTTCGCACGTTCTAACCTTAGCAGATCACCTTGAACGCAAACCGGCTCTCCTGGCTGGTCCAGCCGGATATCTTCTCCTCACCAACACATCCCAATATGTAAAATGGGGAATCTGTGACCAGATGTGCAATCCTGATGCCATCATGACCTATCCTGTGTCAGATCTTTCTCTTTGTTTATCGCCACTTAGCAGAGGCATCACCCAGGGCAGCAGCGGCGCGTTTTTCAAAATTGCACAGCATTACCGATAATGGGCAAGAACGGGCAAGAGTCCGTAAATTCTTTGCGTAGAAGCCCTAGTCGGTTGAGTCATTGCGCAGGCATGTGATACGGTCCTCCCATGGTTTGCCCTTGTCCACAACCCGGTCTGAGCGGATGACACGGCTTCTGCCCAGCCTCTTGGCCGGCCTCCTACGGGAGTTTTCCCAGTTCCAATCTGACTGCCAGCTGTGGGTCCTTCGGACCGCGCAGGTTATTGCGGTCGTAGGAATGCTGCTCCCTTTACCTTCGTTGGCTCAGCCCAATGGCAGCGGACGTGTGGCCTTAGACTTTAACGAAGTCGATCTCTCCGTCTTTGTCCGCTTTATCAGTGAGCTCACAGGCAAGAATTTTGTCCTGGACGATACCGTCAAGAAAGCGGGCGGCAAGATTTCGGTGTTCTCCCCCACCAAGGTCACGCCGGAACAGGCCTACAATCTCTTCGTGTCCGCTCTGGAGGTCAGTCGGTTGGCAGTCGTCCCCAGAGGTGGTGTCCATCAGATCGTCCCAATGGGAGAGCTTCCGCCCGAGCGCGGCGTGTTCGTCTATAAGCTGAAGCACGCAAACGCCACCGATCTGGCGGCGGTCCTCACGAATTTGGTGGCCCGCTCCCAAACGGTGTCGCAGGTCACGCCAGGCGTCAGACCACCGATCAGGCCACTCACGGAATTCGAAGCGCCGGTTCAGGTGTTCGCCGACAAGGCGACCAACTCCATCATTATCAGTTCAACCAAGCTGGCATACAGCAGACTTGCTTCTGTCATTCGGGATCTCGATAGCCGGCGAAAACAAGTCTTCGTCGAAGCCGTGATTCTGGAAGTTCAGGTCGACAGACTCAGACAAATCGGTACGGATCCCGTTCAAGTGTTGGGCGCAGGGAAGAGCGGCAATATTCAAGGCATCGGCGGCTTCAATCGAACTCCCGAAGACATCTCTACCGTTGCTCAAACCATTCTCGGGATCGCGGCAGGAGCCTCTAGCGGCGGAACGATTCCGTTACTCAATACAGTCAACATCCGCGCCTTTTTACATCTTCTGCTGAACTTGACCGACACCAATGTCCTGTCGACCCCCCATGTGCTGGCGGCCGACAATCAGAAAGCCAAGATCGTCGTGGGTGAGAACCGGCCCTTCCCCACAGGGCAAGCGCAAGGCATCACGGGCGGTACGCTCGTCACTATCGAACGAAAGGACGTCGGCGTCACCCTCGAGTTGACTCCGCAAGTCCTGGAAAATGATTTAATTCGGCTTGAGATCAAGCAAGAGATCACCGCCATTGCGGAAGCGGTCGCCCAGACGATCGGCACCGGTACTTCCAGCGTCCCCGTCGGACCCACGACGACCAAACGCTCGATGGAAACCACCACCATCGCCAGAGATGGCCAAACCCTCGTCGTCGGCGGCCTCGTGCGGGACAACGTGACCATCAGCGAGAGCAAAATTCCGTTCCTGGGAGATATCCCTCTGTTGGGATGGCTGTTCCGGTTCCAGAGCCGGCAGCAAGAGAAGCTGAATCTGCTTGTGTTCTTGACCCCCTCTCTCGTGAGAGACGAAGTGGACATGGTCGAGCTGAACGCCCGCAAGGCGGCCGAACTCAATGCGCTCCAGCGTGAGAACCGCATCGAGGAGCCGACGAAGCTGAAGCAGGAAACGCTTGAGAAGCTTCAACGGCGCGCTCCCATTCTTCCTCCAGCCGAGACGCCGGTGGATCCCGAATCCTCCGTCGTGCCTGTCCCAGCTCCCAAGTCGGACTAGGCCGGGTCGTCGTCCACAACCGCGCACATCGCGTTCCAAGCACGGAAGAATTCACCCCACATCTGCACGTAGACCAAAACTAGGGGAATGCCCAGAGGCGGATAAGCGCCTAGTCGACTACAAGGTGAACACATGAGAAACCGTATTTTCCATTGCTTCATGGCAGCGGCTTTATCCGTGGCGTGCATTGCGTGCACGGAGCGCAAGGCCCCGCCGGCCGACGTCCTCACTGATCGGGCACTAGAGACGGAAACTCTGCTCGCAAACGCCGAACGAGGAACCGCTGAAGATCAATACGATCTCGGCATGCGATACGAACGAGGGATCGGAGTGCCGCAGAGCTATCTTGAAGCCGTCCGTTGGTATCGACTCGCAGCCATGCAGGGATACCGGGAGGGACAATACAAACTGTGCGAATTGTCCGAGCGAGGGCAGGGTTTACCCCAGGACTATCAAGAGGCGTTGCGTTGGTGTGGTCTCGCGGCCGATCAGGGCAATGGGAAGGCGATGTTCATCCTCGGTCGGCTGTACCATACCGCGCATGGGGTTCCTCATGATCTTGTGCGAGCACATATGTGGTACAACCTGGCAACCGCCCATGGGTATGATGACGGCAAGAAATGGCGAGATCGGATTGCTGATGAAATGAGTCCTGGTCAGGTTGCCGAGGCGCAGAAATTGGCGCGCGAATGGAATGTGAGAATGAGCGCACGAAACGATTAGCCCGGACCCCTCAACTCTTCAGGCCGGCCCACGATTAGGCGACACCCCGCCTTCCCTCCCAGGCCAATTCACCGCTGACTCACTTTTGCTTTGCAATGATTTTGTATTTGATTTGTTCGTACGTCGCTCGAGGGAGGATGTGTTTCTTCACCAACTCATCCTTGCCTGCATACGGACGACCCTTGATGATCTTTTCTGCATAGGCGTCACCAATTCCCGGTAACGCCTTCAATTGTTCAGTAGTCGCCGTATTAATGTCGAGTAGATCGGCTTGTTCAGCGGCATGGAGCTGACCACCTCCGCCGAGATGGAACGCCATGACACAGGCAAGCCAAACCATGCAGAACATTCGCAGGCCTATTGAGCGCATAACACCTCCATGTCTTGAATGTCCTTCGGAAGGTTACTGATTGTAGTTTCTGTCTATTTGTCACTCCATTCAACGAGCTTTCGAGACTTATCGAAGATCAGGTTAAGTCGTTGACACTGAGGCGACCCCAAGTAACTGCCCTGCGGACAGTAATCATACGTCCAAAGATCGCCTCCCCTATCGAGCGCCACCGCGCGATGCGGGGCGCCCATTCTCCTTGCGACGGCATCGTGGTCTTCTCGTCCGACAGACTCATTTAAATAATCGGAATACGGATGCATCGGCACATGACAGCTCATCAGGAACACGGAGGCGCACAACACCAACAACGGTTGACGCATATTCGGACCTCCTGCCTCTTGGTGTATTGTATGCGTCTCATTTGTGCTTTGCGATGATCGTGTACAAATCTGTTCTGCTCGTATACGCCCGACCACCCTCCTCGGCACTCGAATCTTCAGCAGCGCTCAAAGAATCTCGTCAGCCATTGTCGATCGTCCGCATCGACATCAACCATCTCTAGGCCAAACTCGTTCTGACGTGTCCACACCACTCGTGCCTCTTTCACATAGAGCGCGTCATTTCGGTTTGTGGATGAAATCCATACCCTCAGATGCATACCTGTGGCAACAGGCATGGTGCCCGCCACGCGGCACTCGAGAGAAGAAACTTCGAGGAGAGTCCCTATCCCAACGAGTTCATTATTGGCATAGAGTAAGGGCCATGGGATTGTCACTGCAGCACGACTGCCTTCCTTCAATAGATCCATTGCGAATTCCTTTCATCTGGCTGCTCTACAGTGAGGACGCGCATCTCTAGATCTACTTTAGAGGCTGAATCACAGAGCTGCCACCCCGAAAGGAGGTAGTACAAAGAGGCAGTTGACAATTATGGTCGGCCTAGTTGCGTAGCCGTGTCATGCCATTCAGCGAGCTTGCCAGAGTTATCGAAGACCAAATGAAGCCTTTGACAGTACCCAGGCGGGTAACTAACGGTGCCCGTCGAATTAGGCGTGTTGAGCGAATCAATGGTGCTGCGCTGACAGAAGTCATACGCCCAGAGATCACCGCCCTTATCTAAGGCCACAATACGATTTGGTGCACCCATCTTCCTGGCGATGACGTCATGGTCGGCATAGCCAACAACCCCATTTAAGTAATCGGCGTAGGTATGAAGGCGTCTATCCGGGAGAGCACATGCTGTCATCGTCACGAACAGGCCAAGCCACCACACAACCTGTCGCATAGGAGACCTCTTTGCGAGGAGGATAATGGCAGCGAGAATACCCAATAAACCTTAACCAATGGAACTAGGGAAAAGCCTTTGCCAACCTCCACCTAGATCTTTCAGGTAAAAAGTTGAATGGCACATGTGCGAATAGATGCCATCATGCCTTCAACTCTGCCCAAACAGCCCTGGTTTCTTACAACCCATGTAGGCTGAAAACTACGTGGAAGCTTACAATCCCAAAGCAGGATAGAAATGGTTTAGAAGCAACGGTAGGCTTTTTCTATGGCAGAAGTTTTAGCCATCGGAAGGGAGGCTATCGTGAAACACATTCTTGTTTTGCTGTTGCTTCTGACTGCGGGGTGCACCGCGCATCCTTATACCGTGTGCCGAGGTGAGGATTACTGCACACCGGCATTAACACATGAAGAAGCCATACGCGCGTCGGAGATCAAGAAAACGTGGCAGGATGAGAAATTGTATGTCCGGCCAGTCAAAAGCAAAGAGACGACATGACTTGCCTACACGATACTTTGAGGAGGGCTCGGGCAGGCAAATGGCGATTTACTCGAGCTTTCTGAGCCCCATATTCATCGAAGCGTCTGGTAACAGGAGGGAGAATCGATGAATCCACCCTATTCACGGCATGCGCTCAATTCCCGTCTGGCAGAACGATGCTCCGTGCACTATAAGGTCCAGTTTGCATACCATAAATACGCGGGTGAAGGCGTGACGCTTGATGTATCGGCCGGAGGTTTCTGCATTATCACAAATGAAGTCATTGCACCAGGTGTTGAGGTGTATGTCCGCCTCGTGCTTCCTGACAACACCTACGTAGATGTGCAGACGGCAACCGTCAAATGGTGTGACAACGGGCAAATCGGCCTAGAGATATCTGAGATGGAACGACCTGATGCCCTACGTTTGCTAGAACTGCTGTCCCGCTTGGGAGGATCAGCGATTACCTATTCTAGAAACTATAATGTAGGGGCCATTACCATCGGATCAGGTCGGGAACTGGGCAGATACATTGCAGAGACACTTGAAGGAAGCCGACTGAGAAACACATTTGCCTCGATATCGCAACAGCTGTGCAACCGAAAATCTCCTGAATCGTCCGTGTTCCTGTCCGTCTCGCAGAAGTTATAGGCAGATATCTGGTCCTTACGAAATCAACCGATTAAAAGCTCCGGTTAATCCCGGCGATTCTGCCCACTTGCCTTCAAAATGGCTGGAATCAGCTCTTCAGGCGATTTCGATTTGTGATACACAGCTACCGCGCCGGCTTTTAGCATCGCGTCGGCGTTGTATCCATTGCCATACTCCGACAATCCGATTATTTGCACCTGCGGATACTTTTGTTTGATCTCTCGTGTCGCGGCGATGCCGTCCATCTTTGGCATGCGGATATCCATAACGACAACTTGTGGCAAGAGTTGTTCGACGTAGGAAACCGCTTCTTCCCCTGTTACTGCCTCTCCAACGACGTCAAGATTGGGATCGGAGGCAAGCAGTCGTGTGAGGATTTGACGGACCATGGAATCGTCATCTGCTAGCAATACACGGGTCGTTGCCATCATGCTCCCCACGTGAATGAAACCACCGAGCACGCGAAATGTAACATATATGCTAATTCTACAGTAAGTTTTTCAATGGCTTGCGTAGGCATCCGCCTACATGATGCTTTCTCAACCGGCTCGGAAATAAGTTGGATTAGGTGACCGTCAACGCAAAATCTCGATGACTATAATCCGCTGGTGAATTGTACGCTGGAAGGCGGCACATCCCTTGGCAGACTTACAGTCGAACAGTGTTCCAGAGTGAAATTGAAGTGAGGAACAGACGTCCTGCTCGCTTGCTTGGCCTTCGTGTCATAAGCCTGACTCTTTTCAGGGCAGTCGATGCCGTTGAGACGCATACGTTCATCGTGATTGTGCGAAGACCTTCGATGGTATCGCATCAGGTACGCCGACGACTTGTGCGCTAATTGTTTCGGCTAAGCAGTGGTGCGGATAGGACAGTAGTCTCTAAACTACTGCCACTAGGAATGAAATCGTAGAAATCCCATGGGCGTGCTGATGCAAGGGAATAGTCGCGGGGAATCGCAGTAACGGTAAAACCCGCTCGAGTCCCCCAATTTTGACGGATGCCGTAGAAGACATTGGAATGGTTTGCGGAGAGACTAAATTCTTTTCTTCCAAACCATGCGTCCTGCCAAAGGTAAGACAGCACAGGATCAACTTATGCATCTGATTCCTGGAGAGAATCGCCAGGCAGTAGATCGACTCGATAGCTGTGTGGATAAGCCGCTTGTTGGACGCGATTCTGCAACCTCGGCGCAACCAGCCAGCCGATGGGGTAGCCGTGCCACGATCAATCCGCCGAACTATCTGCACATTATCGGGAAAGGGCATGGGGTGGATGACGGGTTTCGAACCCGCGACCTCCGGATCCACAATCCGGCGCTCTAACCAACTGAGCTACACCCACCACGGAGGGGACGACGATCCCGTAATCGGCAGAAGGGTGATCTTAGCAAAGTGAAAAGAAGGGCCGCAACTCGTCTCTGCTCATCCCCTGGCGTCGAAGGCCGCCTGCATCTCGCCTAAAACCATGGCGGCGGCGGCGGCGGGATCCTGCGCCGCATGAATCGGACGGCCGATGACGAGATAGTCTGCGCCGGCGGCGATGGTCTGTGTCGGCGTGGTGGATCTTGCGTGATCGTCCACATCTTTACCGGCGGGGCGCACGCCCGGCGTCACGATCAAGAAGCGCGGGCCGACCTTTGGTCTCAGTACGCCAGGTTCTTCACCCGACGCCACGACGCCGTCGCATCCGACTTCTGCCGCGAGCAAGGCGCGCGCGGTCACCAGTTCGTGGACTGTGTGCTGTATCCCCATTTCCCGCAAGTCATGACTGTCGAAATTCGTCAACACGGTCACGGCAAGAAGCTTCAACGCCGAATCGCCGCGTCCTTTGACTGCAGCCGCCAAGGCTTTGCGATTGGCATGGATCGTGAGAAACTCAACCCCCATTGACGCCACGCGTTCCGTTGCGCGCCGTACGGTCTCTTCAATGTCCAGGAACTTCAAGTCGAGGAACACGCGTTTCCCCCGTTTGAGCAGGCGTTGCACAATTTCAGGACCAGCCGCCGTGAACAGCTCCAGCCCCACCTTGACGAAGGTGATTTGGTCCTGGACCTGATCCATCAGCCGCTCGGCTTCAGCCGCCGAAGGGAGGTCCAAAGCAAGAATCAACCGGTCGCGCGCAATGATCTTCACCGCTAACGTCCCTCCCACATCTGCACCAAGAGTTACCTTGACGATCCGCATAACTCTATGTTAAAAAGGCGCTCCTTTTCCACAGGAGTTTGCTATGCCCGTCATTCATAAGTCCACGATCCGTCGAGCCCGCCAGGCGGAAAAACGCCAGGCGCGCAACCGTGCTGCGCTCAGCTCGGTCAAAAGCCTGGTCAAAAAGGTGCAAACCGCCGTCGCCGACAAGAAAGTTGACGAAGCCAAAACCTCCTTGCAGCTGGCCACATCGGCCCTCAGCAAAGCGGTGACCAAGGGCGTGTTGAAACCCAATACGGCGTCCCGCCGCATCTCCAGACTCACCCGGCACGTGAATTCTTTGGCGGCTTCCCGCTAATCGTCCGGACATTCGACAACGTGTTCGTCCGGGGCGCCACAGGACCTGGCGTCTCGGGCGGTCTCCGTTGATGCTCCTGGGGACGATCACACAGCTCAAAAATCAGGCGATCGAGCAGTATGTCCGGCCTTCCGCCGCTCCCACCCTTGAGTCGCCCATCGGTAACGAGACACCGTTCCAACGCATTTCGCAAATGGGATTCCGCAAACTGTCCGAGGAACGGGCGGACCTGGGAAGGATCCATGCGCAGCTGTCTGGCCGCTTCGCCTTCGCGTCCCGCCTGCTTCAGCAAATCCTTGACCTTCCACAGCCGCCGGTACTGCCAGGCGAGCGACCCGAGGATTCGCAGCGGCGCCTCTCCGGCCTCGAGATTTCTGGCCAGAATAGCCAAGGCCGTGCCGCGCCGGCGCGCACCGATGGCGGCGGCCAAATCAAACACCGATGCCCCGGGCCGGGTACCCCGCATGGCGGCCACATCCTGGCCGGAAACAGCACGACCAGCCGGCACATACGAGGCTAACTTTTCCATTTCGTGCCTGACCCCGTAGAGCGACCCGCCGCAGGCCTCCCTGAGCAAATGGAGCGCCTCCTCGTCGAGCCGGATCCCTACGCGGTCCGCCTCCTGCTTAAGCCAGGGAACCAACTGGCTGTCCCTGAGAGGAGCACAGTCGACGACCATCGACGTCTGCGTCAGCGTCTGCGTGAATTTCAACCGTCCATCGAGCTTGGCCGCCGCAAACACCAGGGTCGTGGACTCATTGGGAGCCTTCAGATAGGAAAGCAGGGCCTCGGCCTGTTTGGCGGGAAGCTTGTCGGCCGCTTTCACGATGACAAGGCGCCGCGGTGCAAACACGGCGACTTCGGAGGCACAGGCGACGATCGCCGCCCCCTCCGCCTCGTCACCGTAAAAGAGATCGCTATTGAAATCTTCGCCGTCCGTCCCAAGCACCGCATGTTTGATAAGCACCAGTGCCGCGTCCCGAAGCAGATCTTCCTCGCCGATCACCGCATACAGCGGGACGACGGCATTGTTCTTGAGCTGCACGGCAAGTTGAGTGACGGTCGTTGTCTGAGGCATGACGCTCTTATGGCTTCTGGCCTGACTCTGTCGGACTCGTTGCGACGGGCTTCGACAACCGGCCGGATTCCAGCTGCATGAGAAAACGAGAGGCCAGATCCTCGGCAATGTATTGGCCCGCCTGCTCCAATGCCCGGTTCTGAAGCACGCGATTGAACTGCAGATCCGTAGTCACGTAGAACTCCGCCTGTCCTTTCGCCAGATGGGACCAGACCAGACGCTTGGTCCTGCTTTCCTCGACCCTGACCGCGATCACCACTTCGGCCCGGGTTTCCAACGTGGTCGTCTGGGTAAAACTCAGCGTCGGCAGAACCACCGAGAGGATATCGCCTGAGAGCACCAGATCGGCCACTTCTCCCTCAGGCACCACCTGCGCTCCGCTGCCCGAGGAAAACTCGTGCCGCAGATAGTTCGTGTACCGCGTCTCAAGATTCGGCTCGAACGTGGCGTTTCGCAACGTACGAATCGTGACACGCGGCGGAGGACCCGATGCAGCATTTGCTGCGCCCCCTCCGATCGTCGGCCCTGCACCTTCCACACGAAACTGGTACCCGCAACCCGCGAGGAGCAACAGACAGAGCAGCAAGCCCCCGCAACGCCTCATCAGGCATTCTATCCGAGAATTCGTCGGCCAGAGGCTCATGCTGCGCCGTTACACCACAAAATTAATGAGCTTCTTTTCCACATACACGACTTTCTTCGGTTCTTTTCCTTGGAGCCACTCTGCCGCTTCCTTCCGGGCGAGTGCTTCGACTTCCTGCCGTCCCACGTCCGCGCCCACCTCGATCCGTCCCCGCAGCTTTCCGTTCACCTGGACGGGAATCGTCAAGCGATCGCTCACCGTCAGCGCCGGATCAAACTCCGGCCAGCTGTACTGCGAGATGCTGGGCGGATGCCCCAACAGCGCCCACAACTCCTCCGTGAGATGCGGCGCAAAGGGCGAAAGAAGCAGGACGAACGGTTCGATCAAACTCCGAGGCCGCTGCTCGAGCTTCGTCATTTCGTTGGTGAAGACCATCATCTGAGAGATCGCCGTGTTAAAGCGAAGCTGCTCGATGTCTTCCGTCACCTTCTTGATGGTCTGGTGGAGAATCCGCTGGTGCTCTAGCGTGGGGAGCGCCGTCACGACTGATCCGGACAGGTGGCCTTCCTCGTTGACGATGAGACGCCACACCCGTTCGAGAAATCGCGTGACCCCTTCGACTCCACGGGTGCTCCAGGGTTTCATCGCTTCCAGCGGCCCCATAAACATTTCATACAGCCGGACTGCGTCCGCCCCGAATCGGTCGATCATTTCGTCGGGATTCACCACGTTACCACGGGATTTCGACATCTTCTGATTGTCTTCGCCCAGCACGATTCCCTGATGCACGAGTTTCTTGAAGGGTTCAGGGGTCGTGACGATGCCGATGTCATAGAGCACCTTGTGCCAGAATCGGGAATACAGCAGGTGCAAGACGGCATGTTCACTGCCGCCGATGTACAGGTCCACCGGCATCCAGTACCGCTCCTTCGAAGGAGCCACCAACTGTTGATCATTGTGCGGGTCGATGAAACGGAGGTAGTACCAGCAGGAACCCGCCCATTGCGGCATGGTATTCGTTTCACGTCGCGCCGGCTTGCCGTTGGCGGGGTCGGTCGTCGTCAGCCAGTCCTCCAGGTTGGCGAGCGGACTCTCGCCGTTACCGGATGGCGTGAAATTCGTGGTTTCGGGCAGTGAGAGCGGCAACTGTTCTTCGGGCAAGGGCTGAGCGGCTCCGTCGACCCATATAATGGGGAACGGCTCCCCCCAATAGCGCTGCCTGGCAAAGAGCCAATCGCGAAGCTTGTAATTGACGGACTTCCGGCCCTTGCCGTTCGATTCAAGCCATCCGGTGATTTTAGGGATCGCATCGACCGGGGCCAGCCCGTCAATGGAAAAACGTCCATCGGGCGTGGTGGAGTTGACGACTTTGCCTTGCTCGGTCTCAAGGAAGGCTTCTTTTTCGACATCGCCGCCCGCGATCACCTCTCGAATGGGCAATGAATACGTTTTCGCAAACGCCCAGTCCCGTGCATCATGGGCGGGCACGGCCATGATTGCTCCCGTGCCGTACCCCATCAAGACGTAGTCGGCAATCCAGATCGGCAGCCGTTCATTGTTGACGGGGTTGATGGCCACGCCCCCCGTGAACACACCGGTCTTATCCTTTTCCAATTCCTGGCGCTGGAGATCGCTTTTTCGCGCGGCCGCCTGACGATACGCGTCCACGGCCTGCCGCCGATCGGACGTCGTCACGACATCGACGAGCGGATGTTCTGGTGCCAGTACCATGTAGGTCGCACCGAAGAGCGTATCCGGCCTCGTCGTGAAAATTCTGATCGATCCGTGGATGCCGCTCAGATCGAACTCAACCTCCGCGCCGATCGACCGGCCGATCCAGTTCTTTTGCATCTCCAGCGTGCTGGCAGGCCATTGGACCAGCGCGAGATCATCCAGCAGCCGGTCCGCATACGCGGTGATCTTCAACACCCACTGACGCATGGGTTTGCGAATAACATCGAAGCCACCCACTTCGCTCTTGCCATCGACGATTTCTTCATTGGCCAGGACGGTGCCGAGCGCCGGGCACCAATTGACCGGAACTTCCGCCACATACGCCAAACCCCGTTTGAACAGTTGCAAAAAAATCCACTGCGTCCAACGATAATAGTCGGGATCGGTGGTACTGACTTCACGGTCCCAGTCATAGGAGAGCCCGACACGTTTCATCTGCCGCTTGAAGGTCGCAATATTTTGTGCAGTGGTGATCGCGGGATGGATGCCGGTTTTGACGGCATACTGTTCGGCCGGCAGTCCGAAAGCATCCCATCCCATGGGGTGAAGCACGTTAAAACCTTTCATCCGCTTATAGCGCGAGACAATATCGGTCGCCGTGTACCCCTCGAGATGGCCGACATGCAGACCGGAACCAGAGGGATACGGAAACATATCGAGACAGTAGAACTTCGGCTTGTTGGCATCGTCCACGGCCCGGAAAGGACGGTGTGCCTCCCAGTAGGCCTGCCACTTCGATTCAATGGCGTGATGATCGTAGGTTTTGCTCATCGCTGTTCAATGTGGGACTGGGCGGTCGGTAGACAGCGAATTTAACACAGGCAGGAAAGCCCCAACAACCTTTCGACCCTCCAATGACGACAGTTCAGCGTTTACCGTTCAACAGCGCGGGCAAGTACTCGACGGACACGAAATTGGAAGAGCGGGCGGGGGGCAACTGAGAGCTGGATTTGGCACTATGGATGATGGCGACAATGCCGTACTGCTCGGCGGCAACCAGGCAACCCTCGTCGTCATCGACATAGAGGCAGCGGCTCGGGTCGAATCCCACCAGCTTGCGGCACGCCGGCCAGTATTCCGACCGCATCTTGAGATACCCCACTTCGAATGCATCGACGATCCGATCCACATAGCCGTCAAGGCCGGTTTTGGCCGATTTGACGGCGACGCCCGTGCGATGGGCATTTGTCAGCACGGTGATGCGCTTGCCCTTGGCGCGAACCGCCCTCAAAAAATCCTCGGCGCCCGGCAGAAACCCGATCATGTGCCTTAATTCCTGGTGCATGGCCACGACATCGATGCCGACCCGGCCGGTCCAGTAATCGAGGTCTGTCCACGCCAACTCGCTTTCAACAGACCTGTACATGGTCATCAATCGCTCACGCGAGGCTACGAACGACAAGCCTTCCTTGGCCGCATAGCGGCGCGGCAGCTCTTCCTCGAAGAAAAAATTGTCGAAGTGGCGGTCGAGCAATGTCCCGTCCATATCGATCAGGACATCATCGATCTGATCCCAATTAAGAGCGTGTTGTGCGCCTGTGATCGAACCGTCGGTCATCAAGAGAGAGTATATCGGAGCCGCCGGCAGAACACGAGGCAGGTTGTGTTTGAGAAAAATCCTATGCTACGGTCCCCCACGACTTTGTGGATTGACACTATGTCTTCACCGTCATTATTCCCGGCTCCAAACGCCGCCGCTGCTCCGACTGTGGCCATCATCGGCCGGCCGAATGTCGGTAAATCGACGCTCTTCAACCGCATCCTCGGAAAGAAAACGGCGATCGTCGACGATGTTCCCGGGGTCACGCGCGACCGGAACTATGCGGACGCCAGTTACCGCAACCGGGCCTTCCGGCTCGTCGACACCGGCGGGCTCGAACCCTCCGCATCAGAAGGAATGATGGCCTTGATCAGACACCAATCCGAGGTGGCCATTGCCGAAGCCGACATCTTGATCCTGCTCATGGACGGCCGGACGGGGGTGATGCCTCAAGATCAGGAAGTCATTCGCCTGTTGCGCGGAACAACGAAGCCGTTGCTGGTGGCCGTCAATAAGATTGACACACCGAAAGTGGAAACGCTGATCGCCGATTTCTATCAACTTGGGATCGACAATCTGTATCCCCTTTCGGCTGAGCATGGCCTCGGTGTGGCCGAACTGCTCGATGCCATCCATGATCTGTTGCCCTCCACCGGCGACGCATCCGCGCAGGGCACGATGCCAAGAGTCGCGATCGTCGGCCGGCCGAACGTGGGAAAATCCACACTCCTGAACGCCGTGCTGGGCGAGGAGCGCGCGGTGGTCAGCGATGTGCCTGGCACGACAAGGGATGCCATCGATTCGTTGGTCGTCCGTGAAGACCGCCGCTATTTGTTGACGGACACGGCCGGCATCAGACGCAGAGGAAAAATCGACCGCGGCATCGAAGGCTATAGCGTGGCGCGCTCGCTCCGGGCGATCGGACGGTCGGATGTTGCGGTGCTCCTGCTCGATGCACAGGAAGGCATCACGGAGCAGGACACGAAGATCGCCGGCATCGTCATCCGTCAGGGACGCGCCTGTCTCCTGCTGGTGAACAAATGGGATTTGCGCCAGGGGGAGGACCAGGCCCGGCAGAGATTCGAAAAGGATCTCAAGCGGCGGTTTCCGTTCCTCGCCTGGGCGCCGGTTCTCTTCGGCGCTGCGGTAAAACCCGACTCGCTCCGCCGCCTGTTCCCAGCGATTGACGAGGTCTTTGCCTCGTTCTCGAAGCGCGTACCGACGGGACAACTCAATCAGTTCCTGCAGGACATCCTTGAGGTACATCCGTTGCCGACACGAAAGGGCAAGCCCGAGAAGATCACCAAATCGGCATTCATGACTCAGGTCGCAATCCAACCTCCCGTCTTTGCGCTATTTGTCGGCCATCCGGAGAACATCACCAAACCGTATCTTCGCTTCCTCGAGAATCAGATTCGTGCGACGTACGGGTTCTCAGGAACACCGATTCGCCTCTTCGTCAGGAAAAAATAGTCGTGCCCTCTCGAGGGCATTTCGGCTTGACTCCTCTGCACCATCATGGTTAAGTCGCAAGGCTGTCGACAGGTGTCTATGGCCGGGCAGTCACCCTGGCTCATCTTCGAAGCACACCAACAACAGCTATTCATACCCGCTCAGATGAATAATTCTGCTCAGAATATCCGGTGGCTCTCCGGGCCACGAGCCTTGTGTTTTGCGGGTACGCTCGCACTTGCGACGCTCGACGGTGCGCTGGCAGGTTCCCAGTCGGCTCCGTCTACCGAATCGGAGGTGGCGCCGGCACAAGCGCCAGCTCCTGAGACTCCGCCCTCCCCTGCCGCGCCGGTCGAAGTTGATCCCTCAATTACGTTAAAGGGCTCAGTGTGGCGCACGAAGACCGGAATCGTCTTTCTCAAAACACCGGTCGGATTATTGACTCTCAGTTCGAAAACGACGTTAAAGGACCTGAAAAGCTCCCACGAAGTCTCCTTCTGGGTGCATGAACGTCATTTTGTCGTCGAGATCCGCCGCCGAAACGACGGATCCCTTGTTCACCGCTATCTTGGCGGACCGATGACACCCGGTCCCGATTCGGCGAAAACGCTGCACTACTGGACCGCCGAGGGAGAACAGACCGTGCATTACGGCACACAAGAAGCCAAACTCTCCGCCTACCATGAAGGGGATCAGGTCACCGTCGAAGTCGATAACTCGCAGACGGTCATCGGCGTCCACGACTTGCAGTTCGATTTGCAGGTCAGCCAGGCACCGCCCTCCGGATCACCGGCCCATGTGCGCTTATCGGGCCCTGTGTCGAAAACGAAATCCAACTTTGTGTTCTTCAGGACGCCGGTCGGCGTGGTCATGGTCAATGCGAAGATCGGTGTGCCTCCCGTCAAGGTCGGGCAGTCACTGACCTTGCACATCGATAATGGCCGTGTGACGGTCGAGGTGCTCAAGGCACCCAAACCGGCGACGTAACACTCGGCACCAGTTTGACAGAGCCGCTCTTCCCTCCCTAGACTCGCCAGACGATGGGACAGTCCGCTCCCCGTCCTCCACAATCTACCGACGCGTTTGATAAGCTGTATCGAGACCATGTCGATCGGGTATACCGCTACGCCCATCGCCTGTGCGGGGAAGCCGAATGGGCGAAAGACCTGGTGCAGGAAACCTTCTTGAATGCCTATCGCGGACTCAAACAGTTCCGCGGGGAGGCCCGAGTCTCCACATGGCTCTACACCATCGCATCCCGCGCGTGCCTCCGCATGCGCCGAAAACGCAAGGGAGCCCCCGAACGTGAACTGTCGCTCGAGGGATTTGTCCCCACGTCCGAGGGTGAATTTCGTCTACAAATTCCGATCGAGGGATTGACGCCCGAGCAGGCGCTGGAAAACAAGCAACTGCGTGAAGCGCTCCAACAGGCTATCAACAAACTGCCGAAGAAATACCGCATGGCGCTGGTGCTGAGAGATATGGAGGGCTTATCGGCCGGAGAAACGGGCACCGTCATGGGATTGAGTGAGCGAGCGGTGAAATCGAGGCTGCATCGGGCGCGATTGTTCGTCAGGCGCGAACTCAGCGCACACGGGTTGGCGGAAGACCTTCGCCGTCCGCAAGAGCAACGGCGACCGAAGGAAGGCGGTTCATGAGCCGGAAAAAAGCCTTGCCGGGACGCACCCGATCCGTCGAGCCCCCTCATCACGCGCCGGGCGAACATCGTTGTCTGGATATTCTTCGCCAACTGTCCGCCTATATCGACGACGAGTTGCCAGAAGACATTTGCGCCGAACTTCGACGGCATCTCGGCGCCTGTCCGAACTGCGAAGTATTCATCGGTTCGCTTCGCGACACTGTGACGTTGTGCCGGCACCATCAGCCGCCTCCGTTGTCGGCCTATGAGCGCGCCCAACTCCGGGAGCAAATTCTCCGAACGTGGAAGCCGAAGGCACGTTCGTGAGACGGCGTATGGCGATCGGAGCGGGGTTCAGCGTGATCGGATCGCTGCTCGGCAGCATGGCCTACGCGCCGGCGGCACCCGTGGCTCCCGTGAATCTCGAACACGGACGGATCATCTACGAACGACATTGCGCGGACTGCCATGGCCCGGAGGGGCGAGGCGACGGGCGGCAAGCGACCTCGTTGTCACCACGGCCCGGCAACTTGATTTCCGCCCAAACCTCAGCCAAGTCCGACCAGGACCTGCTGAAAACCATCGCCAAAGGAAAGCCCCGCACTGCAATGACCGGCTGGGACGATCGCCTGTCTCAGGAAGACCAGGCTGCTGTTCTGGCCTATATCCGCTCGCTGGTGAAGTTTACCGGTTCGGCCACACCACCCCCGCCACAACCCTGACCGGTAGGCCTGACGCCCCTTTCGCACTGCAAAATCCGCATGGTACAGTACCTGGATTTATCGCTTGTTGCCTCAAGGAGTGAATTGCTCATGATCAGGTCCACACGTGTTCCGGCCTACTCTTCGATCGTCACAATGCTCGTCGGCGTGCTGCTCCTCCTCGTCGTGGCGCCTGCAGATGCCACGTCCCCCAAGAAAAAGTCCAAGGGGCTCTCACCGGCCGCCTCAGTAGCGCTTCAATATGCGGAGGCCATCTCAAATGGCGACAAGAGCAAAACCGCAAATCTGGACTTTGCATGCCAGTATCGGTTGAAACAGTCCGGCCCGGGTGCTTCTGCGGCGCCGTCCGAGAGTCCTCAGGAGACCTGTTGGCACGGCATCAAGGGCGCAGACGAACCGGCACTCGCGCGCGTGGACGGCGGCATGGAGATCCTCTGGCCGACGAATGGGGCTCTGCCGTTTTTCCGGGACGACTTGGACCACTATCCTGCCTCCTCTTTCGTGATGGATGTGATCGGCTTGTCCCCCCCGGGCAGCGGCCTTCGTCTCACGGCGGTCTCGACGACGCCGTTGCCGAATGCGTCCTTCCGCGTACGCCCGCAGGCCCCGCCGGTCTCCGTACCGACGACGTTGGTGACGCTCAACGTCGCCTATCAGGATCCCCTCACCGCGCCGATCACGAAAGCACCGGGCAGCTACAAATGGACCAACACGGTCAAGCCGGCACGGCAGGCGGTGAAGAGCCTCAACACGCAATGGGTGGTACTCACCGGTCTCAAGAAACATGGATTCCCGAACGACTCGGCCGTGGTCAATCTTTTGGTGAATGGCGGTAGTCCGGTGGATGGTGTCCCGCAGGAAATCGTCCCGTTTGTGACGGAATCCAGCAAGGCGATCGCCGGGTCCGTCGTGTGGTGGGGACCCGACGATGCTCCGGGCCTGCTGGTCGCCTCGGCGGCCCGGGCCGCGGCCTTCCCGAGTTTGCGCGATCGGGTGGCCCTGCTGAATCGCGTCCTGATCATCGATCCCAATCAAGCAGAGGCTTTGACGGTCCTGACAAAAGATCTGTACGCGGCCATTTTGCGAGAGGCGGTCCAGGCGCACAAGCTGAGCGTGAAAGATCCGGCGTTGGCGATGGCCGTCAACGAGCAGTATTGGAATGTGTACGCGCAAGGAGAGCGGTTGGACCTCTCGCTCGACATGGAGATGGGAGGGTTGGAACAGCCGACGACGGCCGATTACCTGTATCGCCTGCTTCCCGCGCTGCGGACCTTGGCTCAAGTTCGGCCCGAGCAGCTCGACAATCGCTTCCGTTGGGGTGTGGCGCTCCGGTGGAATCTCGATCAGGATCGCTCGATTGAAGTGCACGAGCAGCTGGTCAAAGATGTGCCGGCCGAACGGAAATCGGCTAAAGCCGAGGCGCTGTTGCAGTTAGCGTGGTCCCGTATCAACAAGGTCGCGTGGAACCGGAATCTTGACGACAAGGACGTCCGTGCGGCCTACCAGGACGCCGATCAAGCGGGCACCTTCGCAGAAATCCCTCTCGACAAGTTCATCGCCGAATATACGAAGGCGTACAGCCTGTTGTTTACGCCGAACAGAAATAATGGCGCCATCCTCGAGCGCCTTACCGAAGCGAGACGATGGTTCGGAGAGGTGCCGGGAAATTCCCAGCAAATTTGGGATTTCTTCATTGGAGCGGACTCGCTGAAATCCGTCCTGGACGCCGATCCGATTTTTCAGCCGCTCCTGGCCTCAGGAGCCCCCAACAAGGGATGACGACCCCCGCTCAGCCATGGTTCGGTTGAGCCGAAATCCCCGGGATCTCAGCTTTCCCGGCGTCGAGCACGCGACGCCCGAAGGCCTACTCGCGATCGGCGGTGATCTGCGGACCGAACGGCTGCTGGAAGCCTACCGTCACGGCATCTTTCCCTGGTACAACGAGGGCCAGCCAATTCTTTGGTGGTCACCAGATCCCCGAACGGTGCTCTTCCCGGAACATCTTCACGTTCCGCGCAGCCTGAAACGGAGCCTTCGGCCGGGCCATTTCACGGTCAGCTTCGACAGCTCGTTTGAGACCGTCGTACAGCATTGTGCCGGACCCAGACCGCAGTACCCTGAAGGCGGTACCTGGATCACGCCGGCCATGATCGAGGCCTATACGGCGCTCCACGCAGAGGGCTATGCCCATTCCGTCGAAACCTGGCAAGGCACTCAATTAGCCGGTGGCCTCTACGGAGTGGCCATCGGCGGTGCATTCTTCGCTGAATCGATGTTTACGAAGGTGGACGACGCCTCGAAAGTTGCCCTCGTCTTCCTTGCACGCCAGCTGCACAGGTGGGGATTCCGTCTGATCGATTGCCAACAATCTTCGCCGCACGTGCTGCGCTTGGGTGCCCAGGAAATTCCGCGCAACCGCTATATCGAGCACGTCACGACCGCAGTCGCCATGCCCGGCCGCCCGGCCCGCTGGCAATTTGATGCTTTCTAACTTTCCAGTCCTAAAGGGAATGTTTGAACCCGCCTAATCAATCTTCCCTTTGCCTGGGAGTAGCGGGTGGCGCCGCCTACCTAGCAATACGATGGGTCTGGTGTGCGTGTCGGGCGAGCAAAGGAGATCAACCAGCCCTCACGCCCATTTCTCCCTACACCTAGTCCCTCTTCCCCATCTTGGCCAGTTCCGCAAAATAATGAGCGAACGCCTTCATGCCGTGTGAGGCCTGGCCCCAATCGAAATATTCGTTCGGGGCATGATAACCGTGCTCCGGCAGACTCAATCCGAGAAACAGTATCGGCACCTTCCAGACCTTTTGCATTGTCACCATGGCCCCAATCGATCCTCCTTCGCGGATAAATGCCGGCTCTTTGCCGAACGCTGCCTTCGCCGCCCGCTTCACGCATTCGACATAGGGACCTTCGAAACTGCCTTTGAACGGATGAAGCATGTTTTCGGGGTCCACTTTGACGCTGGGATTCACCTTCGAGACGTATTTCTTGAACAGCGCGAATATCTTTGCCGGCGTTTGATCAGGGACGAGCCGCATGGTGATTTTCAACTCGCCGTGGCCCGGCACCACTGTTTTAATTCCTGGTCCGTGATAGCCGCCGCTCAAGCCATGTATCTCAAACGTCGGAGCCGCCCAAATGCGCCGCATGACTTCAGCCGGATCATTGGTCCGCAATGACTGAAGCCCGTAGGCCTCTTTGAAGCGCTTGACCTGAAACCCCGACTTGAGAAAGCTCTTGATCTCCTCTTTTGTCGGCTTCACGACATCCTTGTAGAAGCCCGGGATTTTCACTTCACCGGTTTTGGCATTGACGCAGGCGTGGGCGACGTCCATCAGCTCAGCGAGAGGATTTCTCGCAGCACCTCCCGTGACGCCTGAATGGGCGTCTTTGCTGCCTGTCCGTAACGTCAGTCTGGCGCCGATCAGACCTCGCAATCCATAGGGCATCGCCGGCCGGCCTTTGGCAATCCAAATGGTGTCGGACACGAGCACCGAATCGGGACAAGGCACCTCCGCCCGTTTCTTAAGCCCTGCGGCAAAATTCGGACTGCCGATTTCTTCTTCGAGCTCCCAGAGAAACCGGATGTTGATCGGCACGCCTTGATCAATCGCATAGCGTGCCCCAAAGAGCGCCGCAAGCGCCGGACCTTTATCATCCGTCGCGCCGCGTCCTCGATAGATCCCACCCTCGTTCTTGAAGACGAACGGCTGCTGCTGCCATTCGGGCTCCTGAGCCGGCTGGACGTCCAGATGGTTGTAAATCGTCACCGTGGGATATTGGGCGCCGGCCGTCCAACCACCGGCGACGATCGGATAGCCGCCGGTCTCGACGATTCGGGATTCGGCGCCCATATTGGTTAGCACCTGTGCCGCCAGGTCGGCCATGCGCCGCATGTCGTTTGCCCTCGCGGGATCCATGCTGATCGAGGGAATTTCAACCATCCGGCCCAGGAGATCTTCGTATTGTGCGCGATGTTCGACGACATAGGTGTCCAGCTGCTGCGGTCTCGTCATGAATTCCTCCTCACTTGAACTGGCGGATTATAGCGACAGACCTCGGTGAGCGAAAGGTTGTGCATCCATCGTCTGCGCGGTGAAGACGTGCTAATATTCGGCCCGATGTCCCGAAGACTCATTGCGCGTTGGCTGATGGTCTGTTCGATTGGTTCCATGCTCCTCCTGCCCGCGCGCGCGTCAGCAGCCGACTCTCCCACGATCCGTGAGATCCTCGATGAACCTGCGACCTACCACTTGAAGCAAGTCGTGCTCTCCGGCACGGTGCGCAACGTCCAGCCGCTCGACCCGTATAAGCTGCCTGCCGGCACCGTCTGTTATGGGGCCTACCTCTTTTACCTCGAGGACGAGACGGCCTCAATCAACGTGGCCGTCTTCGGGATCTGCGGTTTTCCCACCGTGAAGGATCCCGACGTCGAGGACGGCGCGCGCGTTGAACTCCGCGCAACCATCCAGGCGCCGACTCATGGCGGGTATTACCTGAGTTTCCAGGGATTGCAGATGTCCGGAGAACGAGAAGGCGTCATCCAGGCTGTGGCCGATCGCATCACACCGCTCACAGAATGAGCGACCGCCCATGTAGGACGTCCGGCATGCCGTCAAGGATGAGAGCCGCTCGATTGATCCCATGGTCCTTGCCCCTCCTCGCTGTCCTCGTGGCCGCTGCTGGCTGTGCGAGCAGTCAGGGCCTTTCGCGTGATGTACTTCTGGGCGTGATCCGGCAGGAGGAATCGCGTTTCGTCGACACCCCGGCGGCGACCATCGCGCCGTCGCGGCCGACCGCGCCGAAGCTCGGCCTCTACTTGCACCCAACGGGATTTCTTTATCGGGAGTTTGAATGGACCGGCCGCGACCGTGATGTGGTACTGGCCTGGTCAAGACGGATCTCGCTCGGTGAGGGAGGCCGGAGCATAGGATTTCTGACCCTGTCTTCATTGCGCGGCCACACTTTGACGGAGCTCCGGGCTTCGGCGGTCCGGTACGGCGTCGATTGGCTGTTGGTCTTCGACGGGGCTGCGGCCGTGGATCGCTACAACAATTACAAAGCGTCTCTGTTGTACTGGACCATCCTGGGTGCCTACCTGGCCGACGGCACGCACAGCGACGCGCTCTGCCTGATGAAGGCCACACTGTGGGACGTCAAGACAGGAAGCCGTGTGTTCGAGGAGGAAGCGGGGGCCCGGACCAACACCGTGGGCCCTGCGGCGCTCGTGGATGACAAGCGGGAAGTCGAACGGGCGAGAACGGCGGCCATGAATCTCTTGATGGAGCGGCTGACAGATCGCTTCGCCGCGATGTCTCGAATGAGTCGATGAAGCGCGCTTTCCTACGGGTCGGTTGTGTCCTGTGCACGTTGTGCATTGCGTTGCCGAACGTAAAGCCCGCCTGTGTCGAGGCCGAGCCTCTGGCTTCTGATCGTTCAACCGAACACGTGCCGTCGGAAACATGGGCCGGGTGGCATGTGAGCGCCTACCTCGATCTCGCCTACATTATCGATTTTAATTATCCTGAGAATCATCTGTGGCGCAGCCGGACGACCAGCAACCGTTTCAACGAATTCGCTCCAAACATGGGCTTTCTCAACGTCCGGAAGGATGCGACGACTGATTCCCGGTGGGGCATGGAATTGGGCGTTCAGGGAGGATACGATTCAAAAGATTTCGCCTTCCAGCCGAACGAACCGCAAGTCGGCGGTGCCGATACCTTGCGTCACGTGCAACGGGCAAATGTCTCCTACCTGGCTCCGATTGGAAACGGCCTGACGGTCCAGGCCGGACTTTTTAACAGTTTCCTCGGCTACGAATCGCTGTATGCAAAGGACAATGCCAATTACACGCGTTCATGGCTGGCAGACAACACGCCCTACATGATGTTCGGCGTCAATGCCCGGTATCAAGTCAACGACCGGCTGGCGCTCGCGGGCTTCATCATCAACGGGTACTATCATCTCTCCCATCCGAACGATCAGCCGAGCTATGGCGCGCAGATGGTCTACAAACTCACTCCGCAACTCACTGTGACAGAAACACTCTACGCAGGCCCCGACCAGAACAACACTGCCTTCGCGTTTTGGCGCATCTATTTGAATAGCATCGTTGAACGGAAAACGGAGAACCTTGTTCTGGCGTTGAGCTATGACATAGGAACTGAATCCATCGCGAATCAACCTGGTGCCCCTCGCACCTTCGCCATGGGAGCCAGCTTGGTAGCTCGCTGGAACATCGATCGCCATTGGGCCGCTGTGTTACGGCCTGAGTTCTATTGGGACCGTAACGGCCAGTGGACGGGAAATGAGCAGTTCGTCAAGGCAATCACGACGACGCTTGAGTATGCGGTGCCCTTTGGGTGGACCCGAACGCAGGTCAGAGCGGAATACCGCTGGGATGAATCGACGGGAGTTGGCGGGGGATTCTTCAAAGGCGGCGATGTGACGCCGGGGACGCCTGGGCTGACAGCCTCCCAACATCTGCTGTTACTTGCCTTACTATGGTCCTTCGACTCTCCCTAATGCTTGAACCGGCCTCATTCTCCGCTATTTCCCGAGCACGCACCACATCCGGCGTGTCCCGGATTTCTGATCGGTCACCGGCTCGCCGCTGAAGAAGCTCACCTGCCAGGCCACGATATCGTCCTTAGGATCGGGCGTGCTCGTCCAATAAATTTCAGATTTGATGTTCGAGAATGGATGGCCGGGCGGAAGAGAGGGATCGCGCTGAGCGGGGTCAATCAGGGTCTTGAGCTCATCCACCGAGGGACCGCGCCAACCCTTCTGTCCGCCGGTGTCTTTGGACGCACAACGTTCGTTGGAGCGGCTCCACACGTCATGTTCCCGGTCCGGTTCCTGCTCCCAGATCAGTCCGGTCTGGTTGTCTTTGACGGCCGCCCCGTTCATCACGAGGGTGAAGCGTCCTTCGCTTGGTGCGGCAAAAGCCGGAGAGGAAACACACGCGAACAGAACTACTGCCACAGACAGCAGCCTCACGCCCGTGTGCCAACGCTCTTGGTTCCGCATGTTCGACCTGTCTTCCCAGTGTAGTGGGCAAGAGTGTGCCGAATGCGTCTTGTCTTTTCAAGAGCCAGTCAGGCATGCTCAGCGCCGCTTTCCTGAACCATCACATGTCTCTTACTACGGTATAGCTGAGGAGGGAACCCATGCAGGACGAGGACTACCGGAGACGCATCGATGTGCTGGCAATTGGCTTGTTCGGTCTTGCCGTGGGGGCCTTGACCCTTGGCGTCGCGCAGGTCGGTGCCATCCCGGAATCGAGCAAAGTCGGCACGTTGGTCATCGCGCTGATGTTCGGGGGTGTCGTGCAGATCCTGGCCGGCATCACGGATATCCGCTATCACGAACAACTGGGCGGCACCGCGCTCACGATGTACGGATTTTTCTGGCTGACCGTATGTACGGCCAAACTGGTGAGCGAGAGCACCTCGTTTCACCTCGACATGGTGCTCTACGCACCCATCGATTTCGTCTACGCCGCCTTTTCCGTCGTCATGGTGTATCTAACGGCGTACCGCAACACGACGCTCTGCCTGCTTCACTTCGTTATCACGATGAGTTTCTCTTGCACGGTGCTCGCGCGCCTGGGGCTCATGAACGAAACTCTCCCTGGTTTACTCCATATCGCCGTCGGCTTCATGGCCTTCTATCATGCCGTCGCCAGCTTGACTCAAGCCTTTACCGGACGCCAACTCGTTCCGCTTGGTCCTGCGTTGCTGGAGCGGCCGTAATCCTCGGGGAGGGGGTGTACCGCCGCCCTGCGTGGGTCGGCTAATGGAAGGAAAAGGGAACCGGCGCGAAGGTCAGCACAAAGACGGCGAACGCAACCCAACCCACCAACACTCTGCCACGTCCCAGCGGGATGTGCGGATCCACGACCGGAGGGTGCCCGAGGCCCCAGACGCCGGCCATAAACGCCCATACAAACCACCCCGGCCAACCGACGAATCCCAACACGATCAGCACGGGAACGATGGCAAAGGCCATTGCCCGCTGACGATGACCCCACAGGGCATAGGCCACATGCCCGCCGTCGAGCTGGCCGATGGGAATCAAATTCAGAGAGGTCACGAAGAGCCCGAACCAGGCGGCAAAGGCGACGGGATGAAGCAGGACATCGGCCTGCGGCGGCAACGGTCCGATGATCAGCCAGGCCATGAACTTGAGGAGCAACGGCTCTCCCAGTTGCAGTCCAAACGTCGAAGTCCGGTCGACCACCGTCGAAAGGAAGAGTCCTGCAGCCAGCGCCACCAGTGCAACCACAAACCCGGCCAGCGGACCAGACACACCGATGTCGAAGAGCGCCCGCCGGTTCAGAATGGGCCCACGCATGCGAATAATGGCTCCAAATGTCCCGATGAAATGCGGCGGCCCCGGAATGAATAGTGGAAGAGACGCGGGCACTCGATGGATCTTCGAAAGGATGAAGTGTCCAAATTCATGGGTGAGGAGAATGAACAGCAGCGTGCCTGCGAACGGGACGCCTTGCTTCAGCATTTCTGGATGTTCCCAGAGGAAGGCCACGGGCCCGCGGATCGTGCCGCTGTATGCTTGGTAGGCGCCGGCCCATAAGGTCGTGAACACGGTCAAGGCAAACAAGAACAGCGGCAATGTCCAACGCGAGAAGGTCGATTCCTCCTCGGGAACGGCATCAGTGAGCTCCTCTGAGGGGGGATCGTCCGACGCGACGGAACTGTCGTTCGTGTTGCCGGAAAGCTTCTGCTCGCCCATCGGGTCGTCCATTGGGCCTGCCTGCAGCGTCCGGATCTAGTGGGCGCTGTAAAAGGGATTGTACTCCAGTTCTTCCCGCACCGTGGTGCCGGGACCATGCCCAGGCAGCAGCAGACAGTCGGCAGGCAAGCTCAGCACATGTCTTCGGACCGAGTCGAGGTGCATATGGTAGAGCTGCGCCGGATTCGATCGGCCGATCGAGCCGGCGAATAGCGTATCGCCGACGAACGACACCGGTCCCCACGGCATTTCTACACGATAACAAATGCCGCCGGCCGTATGCCCGGGAGTCCCCAGGCAGCGAACCTCCAGCCGACCCACCCGAATCGTCCCACCGTGGTGCGGAGATACGAGATGCTGCTCGGAAGGTTTCCAATGGAGCAGCGACAGGTCATCGGGTCCGAGATACACAGGAACGGGCCATCGCTGCACGATCTGTTGGATGCCTTCAGCGTGGTCCGCGTGGCCGTGCGTCAGACAGATGGCGATCAGACGCAGCCGTCGGGCCTCCAGAATTTCGAGCATCATCTCTGCGTTATACGCCGTGTCCACAAGCACCGCTTCACTGCCATCGTGGACGACATAGCCCTTGACGGCATAGCCGCTGATTTCCCCTTGCACGATTTCAATCCCTGACATGAGCGGAAGCGGCTGTGGAAGCCACTTCTCCAACACGATGGCCTCCAAGGCCTCGAGCCGCAGGCCCAGGGCGCTGGCAATGGCCCGCAGCTCCGCGCGGTCGCGGAGTTGGTCGCCCCGTTCGAGAGCCGTGATATCCGCTCCAGGCAGTCCGGTCAGCCTCGCCACGTCTCCTACCGAGAGCTTCAGTCCCGTGCGAGCCTTCTTAATGATGTCCGAAAAATCGTCTTCCAATGGCATGGCAATCTTTCGCTCTTAATTCTACACCTCATCTGACCCTCGCCCTCAACCCTCCGGTGCCAACTTAATTTCTTTCACTTCACC
>Ga0070664_100000094_pt1 | contig 57212 bp, 53 predicted proteins | sample KBSC73metaG_FD_65863 | JGI IMG/M metagenome (GOLD analysis project Ga0070664, IMG submission 65863) | Corn rhizosphere microbial communities from Kellogg Biological Station, Michigan, USA - KBS C7-3 metaG | ecosystem: Host-associated > Plants > Roots > Rhizosphere > Soil ... | reverse complement strand
TGGAGACACTGAGTACGGCGGATCTGGTGCTGTTTGTTCTGGATGGATCTGCAGCAATGGATGATCTCGATCGAAATATCCAGGCTCGAATTGAAAAAACCCCGCACATTACGATCATCAACAAATGTGATTTGACGCAGTTCACTGCCGCAGTTGTTCCCGGGGAGACAAGTCCGATTCGAGTGAGTGCAAAAACCGGCGAAGGGTTCAAGGACCTGCAGAATGCGATACGACGATTTCTGGGAATCAGGCCCGAGGGCGTATCGACTGCGATCATGACCAACGCCCGTCAATTTGAAAGTATATCCGGAGCAAGCCGAGCCCTGGATAAAGGACGCACTTCTCTGTTGGAAGGCGCACCACAGGAAATGGTGCTGCTGGATGCGTATGAAGCGCTGTCTCACTTGAATGAATTGACTGGAGAGGTTGTTGCAGAAGATATACTTGGGAGAATTTTTTCGACCTTCTGTATTGGAAAGTAAGAATGTTTGACGAATCCTACGATGTCGTAGTTGTCGGTGCCGGTCATGCCGGCTGTGAGGCGGCGCACGCGTCTGCCCGCATGGGACGGACGACGGCACTCTACACAATGAATGCGGATCTGATTGCGCAGATGTCGTGTAACCCGGCTGTGGGTGGAATTGCCAAGGGGCATCTGGTTCGGGAGATTGACGCGCTTGGGGGCCTCATGGGTCTGGTCGCAGATGAGGCTGGAATCCAGTTCCGGCTTTTAAATACGGGACGCGGACCTGCAGTGTGGTCGCCTCGCGCGCAGGAGGACAAGGCGCAATATCGGACGGCGATGCGTAGAGTTTTGGAGCGCACGCCAAATCTCTTCATCAAGCAGGCGGAAGTTACGGAAATTCTTGTGGATGGCGTGTTGGTTTCGGGAATCGAACTCCTCGACGGTCGCCGTGTCTCCGCAAAAGCCGTGATATTGACGACGGGGACCTTCCTCAACGGACTGATTCACATCGGCGAAAAACAATTTACCTCCGGTCGAAGTGGTGAACCGGCATCGATTAGTCTGGGGAATTGTATTCGCGGTATGGGATTTGAATGGGGTCGATTAAAGACCGGCACTCCACCGCGGCTGGATCGGAGGACGATTGATTTTTCAAAATTTGAAGAACAGGAAGGCGATGCCGAGCCGACATCGTTTTCGTTTCGGACCATTGGCAAGCGGGAGAACAGAATTCAGTGCTACATCACGCGTACAGATGAAGGTATTCATAACATCATCCGGCGCAACATGGCGCGCTCGCCTCTATACAGCGGTCAAATTCAAGGGATAGGACCACGATATTGTCCTTCTATTGAGGACAAAGTCGTTAGATTTGCAAATAAGGATCATCACCAGATCATCCTCGAACCGGAAGGAATCGACACCCACGAGATTTATGTGAATGGGCTTTCAACAAGTTTGCCCATCGATGTGCAACGCGAAATTCTTGGAAACATCAAGGGGCTGGAATCGGCCCAGATGATTCGTCCGGGCTATGCCATCGAATACGACTTCGTTCAACCAACGGGAATGCATCGTTCGCTGGAAACGAAAAAGATTTCCGGTTTGTTTCTGGCTGGCCAGATTAATGGAACGACCGGATATGAAGAAGCGGCGGCGCAAGGGATCATGGCTGGAATCAATTCAGCACTTCAGATCACTGGCGGGTCTCCACTTTTGCTGGATCGGGCCGACGCATACATCGGAATCATGATCGATGATCTCGTTACAAAAGGAACTAGTGAGCCTTATCGGATGTTCACTTCGAGGGCGGAGTTTCGACTGAACTTACGAATCGATAATGCGGATAGGCGCCTGACTCCGATTGGACGAAGAATCGGATTGGTTTCGGATGAACATTGGAGTCAGTTTCAGGAGAGACTGGCTCGTCTGAATGACATGCGTAGCAGGTTAGCGTGTCCCAGGGAAGATCCTGAAAATCCGTATTACGTTTCTCGTGGAGTAACGCTTCATCGCCACCCAACTCTGGCGACGCTTTTGCGACGTCCGGAAATTCGGCTTGAGGAATTGATTCAGGAGGGGCTCGTGGATGGAACGAACTTGCGGCGTGAAGATCTGTTGTCCATCGAGTCCGAGATTAAGTATGAAGGATATATGAAGCTCCAGGAACGGGATATCGCCCGCATGCGGAAGGCGGAATCCCGGCGTATTCCGCCAAATCTGGACTATTCATCGATGCCAGGCCTGTCGCACGAGATGGTGGAAAAACTTACCCGCATTCGTCCGGAATCGATAGCTCAGGCGAGCCGCATTCCTGGTGTTACCCCTGCATCTGTATCCATCGTACTGTTCCACATTGAGATGTTGCGAAGCCGCGTTCGGTCTGAAAGCGCTGTCTAGTGTCTTTTGTTGAGATCCTTCGACGGGAGCTGGATGATCTTAAGCTGGATGTTCCCCTGGATTCGCAGCAACTATTGGCTTCGTATGCCTCGGAAATAGAACATTGGAATAAAGCTGTCAATCTCACCTCTTTGAGTGGTCCTGCCTTGGTGCGCCGGCTGATTGTCGAACCGGTTTGGATCGGCCAATATTTGCAGATGGACGGTGTCGTCTGCGATGTGGGGTCCGGAAATGGATCCCCTGGGATTCCTCTAAGCATCACGCGAAGGTTTTCATCGACCAAATTGATCGAGCCAAGGTTGAAGCGGAGCGTGTTTTTGCGTCATGTGATCGCAAAGCTCAGACTGACAGATATTGGCGTGCACCGGTGCCGTGTAGAAGAAATTCCGGAAAATACGCTCTTTTCCGATTGGATCACGCTTCAGGCGGTCCATCCCACTGCCACCCTGAAAGGATATTTGCGCCGGATCGGAACTGAAACGACGCGTGTAGTATGGATTACTTCTGTGGTAACCGCCCCGGCCATGGATGCCCAAAGCTTCGAAATTCCCGGCAGCAAAACCAAAATATGGGTTTTCCGGCTGGACCAGATTTGACCGCGCCATCGGCAAACTGTTCCACGTGGAACATTGAAGGAAGTTCCACACGAACTATGGGACGGATCATTGCAATTGCCAATCAAAAAGGCGGGGTTGGTAAGACGACCACCGCCATCAACCTTGCTGCTTCCCTCGCGGCCGCGGATATGCGGACACTTCTGGTTGACCTGGACCCTCAATCCAATGCCACCTCCGGATTGGGCATCCGAAAGGGGACCTATGCCCGTTCTACCTACCACGTTCTGGTCCACGGGACGCCCTTGGAATCTGTTCTGCAATCTACTGAGCTTGAAGCATTGTTTGTGGCGCCTGCCAGTCGGGAACTCGTCGGAACAACTATGGAACTGTCCCAGAAAGAAGATCGGCATCAACGGTTGGCGAGCGCGTTGGCGCCCATGCTGCCGCAATTCGACTTCATTTTAATTGATTGCCCACCTTCGCTCGATATCTTGACGGTCAATGCGTTGGTAGCTGCTCAAAGCCTCCTGATTCCAATTCAGTGTGAGTATTTCGCACTGGAAGGAGTCTCTGAATTGATGGAGACATTTCATCAGATACGGCGCGTTCGCAATCCCACTCTTGAGATTGAAGGGGTTCTGCTGACCATGTTTGATGAACGGACAAATCTCTCCAATCAAGTGATGAATGATCTGAGGGAATTCTTTGGAAACAAGGTTTTCTCGAGCATCGTTCCTCGCAATATCCGGCTTGGTGAGGCGCCAAGCCATGGCCGTCCAATATTGCTTTACGACATCAAATCAAAAGGAGCTGAGGCATACATTCGCCTCGCAAAGGAGATTATTCATGGCACAGAGAAAGGCTCTGGGACGAGGACTGAGCGCCCTGCTGGGGACGCCTGAACAGGAATCCGAAGAACTACGGGAAGTTGATATTAACCGCATTCTGCCGAATGCTCAGCAGCCCCGAAAAAATTTCGACGAAGAAGCCTTGAACGAACTGGCGGATTCCATCCGAGCACACGGGGTAATTCAACCCATCGTTGTGCAGCCATTGCCGGACAGCTTCTTCCAGATCATTGCCGGTGAAAGACGATGGAGAGCTTCGCAGCGGGCGGGCCTGCTTCGAATTCCAGCTATTATTCGCGAGGTCGGTGCCGAATCCTCACTGGAGATTGCTTTGATCGAAAATCTTCAGAGGGAAGACTTGAATCCCATTGAAGAAGCCCAGGCATTTGAAAAACTGATCGTTGACCTTGGTCTCACTCAGGAAGAAGTTGCCATTCGCGTCGGCAAGAGCCGAGCCACTGTCACAAATACGCTCCGGCTTCTTCGCTTGCCACCTGAAGTGCAAGCTTGGATCGGTGAAAATAAATTATCTACAGGTCATGCAAAAGCCCTCTTGTCGCTGCCCGAGCCCGGTGCGATACTCGATACCGCACGTAAGATCTTACAAGGCACACTCTCGGTCCGACAGACTGAAGCATTGGTTTCGCGATCGCTAAAAAGCGACCCGAAGAAGAACTCCGCGGAGAACCGCAATGTGCTCGATCCGAATGTATCTGCCGCCATACATGCTCTGGAGCTGGCGCTGGGTACGAAGGTGACGATTCAGGAAAATGATGGGAAGGGCAGAATTGAACTCCATTTTTATTCATTTGAAGAAATGAACCGGCTCTACGAAGGTCTCATTCGATCGAAATTTTGAAGGCGGTGAACGATGAAGATTTGGCGCAACAAGGAACAGCAAATCGCGGCATTTTTCGATCAGGGCACTAGTCTTACTGGCGAACTTCAGTTTTCAGGCGTGGTCAGGATTGACGGTAGCTTTCACGGTACCATCAACGGCGGTGAGACCTTGATCGTGGGCAGCAATGCTGTGATTCATGCAGACATCCGCGTGCGCGAAATCGAAATTCACGGACAGGTATTTGGGAATATCGAAGCTGGCGGCAGAGCTGAGATCCACTCGTCCGGCAGCTTCCGAGGCGACATTCACACCGCTCTTCTGATCATCCATCCTGGCGGTGTTTTCGATGGACATAGTCATATGAATTCCGATTCCCAAATTTCTGCGGACCAGTTTCGGGAGTCCACACAAATAGTCCACGAGGAATCGGACAATGAACGCCGGCCTCATGACAATCGAACAGGATCGCAATAGGCTAGTTATGGCAAAGTGCTTTATCTCGAAGAGACGCATTTGAATTCCGGTTCATTCGTATTCACTCGGAAATTTCCAACTCCAGAACTCTTTCTTCACACTGCCGCTTGACACCTGCTTCCTGCGGATGCTACTTTCCCAGTTTTGTCGCGGTGTTCGCGCGGGCGTCCTTGCCCGTCCGTCCGCGGGGGCAACGATCAGAATTAAACGATGATTAAGCTGGACTACACGCTGTTCGTTACGATCTTCTACGTCGTAGTTCTCTACGTCTTCATGACCCATTTCTTCTTCAAGCCGATCGTGCGTGTGTTGCATGAAAGGCGCCGTCTGATCGAAGGACGAATTCAAGCTGCACAGCAAAGTGTTGCCGAAGCGGACAGGAAGGCTGGCGAATACGAAAATACGCTGAAAGCTGCACGCGCCGAAACTTTCCGGCGTCAGGAATTGCAGCGAGAGCAGGCCTTGGCCGAAAGAACGGAGCTGCTCGGTCGAACCAAAGTCGAAACTGACAAGACGGTTCAGGAAGCACGAGTCCGACTCTTGTCCGAGGCTGAAGCGGCCAGCAGTAGACTGGATTCGCAGGTTGACAACCTGGCTCGCGAACTCACAACGGCGCTGTTGCAGGATCGTAAATGAAGAAACTTCTCGTACTGTTATTCCTTTTCCTCTCCGTTGAATCGCCGCTTTTAAGGGCCCAGGAAGCCAGCAAACCTTCGCACACGGAGGAAGCCGCTGACGAGAGTCCGATCAAGACCGCGTGGAAATGGGTGAACCTTTTGGTATTGCTCGGCGGCATCGGCTACTTGCTCAAAAAACCCGCACTTGAGTTTTTTGAAACACGGAAGAAGGAAATCACCTCGGGGCTGGAACGAGCCAAAACCGCTCATGAGGAATCAGGGCGACGCATGACCGAAATTGAAAGGCGTCTGGGCCGCTTGTCCGAGGAAATCGCCTCTCTCCGGTCTCAAGCCGACGCGGAATCTGCCAAAGAGCGTGAGACGATTCTTGCGGACGCCAAGCGGGACGTGGAGCGTCTCGTGGACCAATCCCGCCAGGAAGTTGATCGCATTGCACGAGGAATCGAACGAGACATAAGAGCGAAGATAGCCGATGCGGTTATCGATAGAGCGGGCCACACATTGGAAACACAGATGACCGAAGACGATCAGAAGCGGGTCGTGGTTCGTTTTCTGAGCAAGGTTTAGGGAGACAATGTCGGTAGCTGCGAACCGTTACGCCAAAGCCCTTCTGGACGTTCTATTTCCCGCAAACGCCGAAATCGGGCGCGAGCAGCTCATGAATTTCTCTTCACTTCTGTCTTCACAGCCACAGATGCGTCAGTTGTTCGAGAATCCAACGATTGCATCTGAACGTCGAAAAGAGGTCTTCAAGGCAATAGCCGATTCTCTTTCGTACGAAACCCATGTTCGCAATTTTTTAAATCTGTTGATCGACCGCAACAGGCTCGATCTCCTGGACGACATAATCGGAGCTTACCGGAAGCTACTCGATGAAAAGCTTGGAATAGTGCGTGCCCACGTTACATCTGCGACAACGCTTGACGCCGCCCAGCAGCGCGATATTGCGGCAAGGCTCGAACAGGTCACGGGGAAGCATGTTCGTGTCGATCTTTCGGTCGATCCTGCGTTGATCGGAGGCGTTGTCGCGCGCGTCGGCAGCACCATTTATGACGGGTCGATCCGTCAACAACTGCAAATATTCAAACAGCGTCTTATCCAAGATTGAAAGGTACTGAATGGAGATTAAGCCAGACGAAATCAGCAAAATCATCCGTGAACAGATCGAGGGCTTCCGCGCCGGCATTGATGTCAGCGAAGTTGGCACCGTGATTTCCGTCGGTGACGGAATTGCACGTGTGTATGGTTTGGAAAAGGTCATGGCGGGCGAACTGCTGGAGTTTCCTCATGGCGTGATGGGACTCGCGCTCAATCTTGAAGAAAGCCAGGTCGGCGTGGTCTTGCTGGGACAATACACCGACATCCGCGAAGGCAATCAAGTGAAGAGAACCGGCCGCATCATGGAAGTTCCGGTTGGCGATGCGCTGATTGGACGTGTTGTGGATGCACTGGCACAACCCATCGACGGTCGCGGCCCCGTTGTCAGTGATAAGTTCAATCCTGTGGAACGCATTGCCCCTGGTGTTGTCGACCGACAGCCGGTAAAAGAACCGCTCCAAACGGGTATCAAAGCCATCGACGCAATGATTCCGATTGGCCGCGGCCAGCGTGAATTAATCATTGGGGACCGTCAAACTGGAAAAACTGCAGTCGCTCTGGACGCCATCATTAATCAGAAGGGCCAGAACGTCATCTGCGTGTATGTCGCGATCGGCCAGAAGAGATCAACCGTCGCACAGGTCGTCAAGACACTGCAGGAATACGGGGCAATGGATTACACCATTGTCGTTTCGGCCAGCGCCAGTGATCCAGCCCCAATGCAGTACGTGGCGCCATACGCCGGTTGTGCAATTGCCGAGTATTTCCGCGACAACGGAAAGCACGCACTCTGCATTTATGATGATCTATCGAAGCATGCCGCTGCATATCGTGAGATCTCACTTCTCCTGAGACGTCCACCGGGACGCGAGGCCTATCCCGGCGACGTCTTCTATCTTCACTCCCGATTGCTGGAGCGCGCTGCGAAGATGAGTGACAAGAATGGCAGCGGTTCGCTCACTGCACTGCCGATTATCGAAACGCAGGCGAGTGACGTTTCCGCTTACATTCCGACGAACGTTATTTCAATTACAGATGGTCAGATATTTCTTGAAAGCGACCTCTTCAATTCCGGTGTACGTCCAGCAGTGAACGTTGGAATTTCCGTTTCCCGTGTCGGTGGCAGCGCGCAAATTAAAGCGATGCGACAGGTCGCAGGTTCACTTCGACTTGATCTTGCCCAGTTTCGAGAGCTTGCGGCGTTTGCACAATTCGGATCGGATCTCGACAAGGTCACTTTGGCGCAACTTTCCCGCGGTCAGCGTTTGACGGAAATTCTCAAACAGGATCAATACACGCCGTTCCCCGTGGAAAAGCAGGTCATCATCATCTATGCCGGTACAAACGGTTTTCTGGATGATCTTGAAGTGGCGGAATGCGGGCCCTTTGAACAGGCGCTCTACCGGCATCTGGATACCAGCTGCGGACCGCTGCTTTCGAAAATTCGCGAACGAAAAGCGTTTGATGATGAAATCAAGGCGGAGCTGGTGAAAGTTTTCAAGGAAGCTAAAGAAAAGTTCAAAACCGAACGGGGGCGCGCAGCTTAACCCATGCCCAGCCTCTTAGACATTCGACGACGCATCCGTTCCGTCAAGAATACACAGCAGCTTACCAAAGCTATGAAGACTGTCTCGGCCGCGAAGTTGCGACGGGCCCAGGAACGTGTGATGAGTGCGCGCCCGTACGCAGATCAACTTCGCAATGTACTCGCCAACCTGGCGGGTCGAGTGGAAAACATTGCGCATCCACTTCTCGAGATCCGTTCAGAAGAGCGAACCCTGGTCGTCGTGGTGACGGCCGACAGAGGTCTTTGCGGAGCCTTCAATACGAATCTGATTCGTGCGACTCAAAACTTTCTCCGAGAAAAGGGAAGCAACAGTGGGGCCACACTCTTACCTGTCGGACGAAAAGGAAGAGACTTCTTTCGCCGCCGCGAGGTTTCCATCACCAGCGACTATGTCAATTTCTTCAATAAGCTGGACTACGGCAACGCTCGTGACATCGCGAAAATAATCACGCAGCTGTACACCGAGGCCAAAATTGACGCAGTGTATATTGTCTATAACGAATTTAAATCCGCAATTCAGCAACGTATCTCGATGGAAAAACTGCTTCCGCTCGGGCGTTCTGATCTGGGAAATGCCCAGGACACGCCGACGGAATACATTTTCGAACAACCGCCGCAGCAGGTGTTTGATCGCCTGCTTCCCCGATACGTCGAAATCCAGGTATACCGTGCCTTGCTGGAGTCTGCCGCGTCCGAACATGGAGCACGAATGGCAGCGATGGATACAGCCTCTCGAAACGCCGGTGAAATGATCGAGTCCCTGACACTCAACATGAACCGCGTGCGTCAGGCAGCAATCACGCGAGAAATTATCGAAGTCGTTAGCGGTGCAGGAGCTTTATAAATGGGTCATCTAGGAAAGGTTTCGCAAATCATCGGACCAGCGCTGGACGTGGAGTTTCCCGAAGGACAACAGCCACCAATCCACAATGCGATCCGGATCACGAGCGCGGGATTTACAGTTCCCACGCCAGTCGACATCATTGCCGAGGTTCAGCAACATCTCGGTGAAGGCCGTGTTCGCTGTGTCTCCATGCAGCCCACGGACGGTATGGTCCGAGGCATGGTGGCGGAAGATCTTGACGGCCCCATCACAATACCGGTCGGCTCGGGTGTATTGGGACGTGTGATGAATGTTATTGGCGAGCCGGTCGACCAACAGGGCCCCATTACGGCGAAAAGACGCGACCCCATCCATAAGCTCGCACCGGCATTCACCGAACAGAATACGAAGCTGGAAATGTTCGAGACTGGAATCAAGGTCATCGATCTTATCGAGCCTTATCTGCGAGGTGGAAAGATTGGTCTCTTCGGTGGTGCCGGAGTCGGCAAGACCGTCATCATTCAAGAGCTCATCAATAACATTGCGACCAAGCACGGCGGCATCTCGGTATTTGCCGGAGTCGGCGAACGCACCCGCGAAGGGAATGACCTCTGGTTGGAAATGAAGGAGTCGGGAGTCATTAATAAGGCTGCATTAATATACGGCCAGATGACCGAGCCTCCCGGTGCTCGTCTGCGGGTCGCACTGACAGGATTGACGACGGCCGAATACTTCCGCGACGAAGAAGGTCAAGATGTACTACTTTTCGTCGACAACATTTTCCGGTTTACCCAGGCCGGATCGGAAGTATCGGCACTGCTCGGCCGCATGCCTTCTGCCGTCGGTTACCAGCCCACCCTTGCAACGGAGATGGGCGAGCTTCAGGAACGAATTACATCGACCACCAAAGGCTCCATTACTTCCGTGCAGGCCATTTACGTTCCCGCCGACGATTACACCGATCCGGCCCCGGCAACCGCTTTTGCGCACCTTGATGCGACGACAAACCTGTCGCGGCAGATCGTGGAACTCGGAATATATCCTGCGGTAGATCCACTCGCCTCCTCGTCTCGCATTCTCGACCCTCGCGTCGTGGGTGCCGAGCACTACGCCGTCGCACGCGCCGTCAAACTAGTGCTGCAGAAATACAAGGACCTTCAGGACATTATCGCCATCCTTGGTATCGATGAACTTTCCGAAGAAGATCGACTGATTGTTGCTCGCGCGCGTAAAGTTCAACGATTCCTGTCCCAGCCGTTCTTTGTGGCCGAACAGTTCACTGGTAAGGCGGGCCGGTATGTGAAGGTTGCCGATACTATCAAGGGCTTTAAGGAAATTGTCGAAGGCAAGCATGACGATCTGCCCGAACAGGCCTTCTATATGGTCGGAACAATCGAGGAAGTCGTTGAACAGGCAGACCGCATGAAAGCGACCAAGTAAAAAATGCTGGAAACCGAGATTCATCTCACTATCGTTACTCCGGAGCGCTCTCTGGTTGACGAACGTGTGGACGAGATACAGCTTCCTGGAGCCGAAGGCTATCTCGGAATTCTTCCAGGACATGCGCCACTCTTTACCGAACTGAAGGTTGGAGAGCTCGGATTCCGCAAAGGTTCGAATTGGGTGTGGCTCTCGGTGGCATGGGGATTTGCGGAAGTCTTGCCCGGCCAGGTAAGAGTTCTGGCGGAAACGGCGGAACGGGCACATGAAATCGACATCGAACGTGCCGCTAGAGCGAAAGAGCGCGCTGAGAAACGGTTGAGCCAGGGTGGTCAGGATGTGGACTACAACCGCGCCCTGATTGCGCTGGAGAGAGCCGTTATCCGCATTCAAGTCAGCCGAAAGGCGCAACGCTAGTATCCGGCTTCATTAAAATCAGGTTCTCCCGCTCATCACGGTACAGGTATCTTTCCGCAAATTCCCAAACCGCGGCTCGCAAACCCCGTTGGATGCCCACTCAAAAAGAGCCCATTTCGCCCAAACGCTCCTACAGTTACATGGCGACCGAGGCTTGCGGTATCGGAACACCATGTGTGCTTACGAAGCAACAGCTGCTCCTTTGTGCCTGCGTAATGAAGAAATAACATCAAAACGACCTCGATCGCAGAAGGCAATTCCATTCCTTCTGGTTTCAAACGACGCGCGTAGTCCACGGTTTGGCTGATGGACCCTGGATGCACATCCATTAGCAGGAAATGCCATCCCGGGGGGCATGGATTTACCATAAACGGCTCGCCCGTATACCACGGATGGTCGAAAAATGCTGGTGGATGTCCGGGGTCCGTTCCCACAATTGCCTTTAAACTATAAAGAGTTAGCGCAGAGTTGTCGGCTGGAGTGGGAAATCCAAATACCATTCTTTCGCTCACAACGACGGGAGTAGTCGCACATTTTAAACGTTCATCCATCGTGAATCGCGATGGGATACCCAGTTCTCGAAAGCGCTGCTCAACTTGATCCGCTGTGAGGGAGATCGTCAGTGACATTGTGAATTACGATATGATAGTTTGCCAATGGATGCAGCGGAACCGAAACACCCCTCCGCCACGCTTCGTTGTTTAAGTTAAACCATGTCATTACCGGTTATCCCTTCGACAATCGCGGGAGAAGATGTGCGCAGGACTGTTCTGGACAACGGTCTGGTCGTCCTCACGAAAGAGCTGCACACGTCACCAATAGTAACGTCAATGATTTGGTATCGCGTTGGATCGAGAAACGAGGAACTCGGCCAGACCGGGAAATCTCATTTTCTCGAACATATGTTGTTCAAGGGTACCAGCCGATTCAAGAAGGGTCAGATCGATCTCCTTACATTGAAAAATGGCGGCAGCAACAATGCATTCACCTCACAGGATTTCACGGCGTACTATTTTAATTTCGCCTCGGACCGCTGGAATATCGCTCTCGAAATAGAGGCCGATCGCATGGTGAATTGCAATTTTGATCCCGAAGAATTCGAAGCAGAAAAGAAGGTCGTGATCGAAGAACTTAAGGGAGGACTGGACTCCCCGTGGGGTTTGCTGATGCAGGAGGTCAACGCCGCAGCCTACAAGGTGCATCCCTATCGAAATCCAATCATCGGATGGCTCAACGATGTTGAGCGCGCCACTGTTGAAGAACAACAGGCGTATTACCAGCGAAACTATCAACCCAATAATGCGATTCTATCCATAGCTGGTGATTTCGATACGGGTCGTGTGCTGGATCAGGTAGCAAGGCAGTTCGAAGGTATTCCCGCCGGCAGTCGAGCTGAACCGCTAAGCATTAACGAGCCAGTACAAAAAGGAGAAAAACGAATCCAGGTACGTTGGCGTTCCAGAGTTCCGCGGATCGCAATTGCGTATCATGCTCCCGCGATTGCAGCACCCGACAGTTATGCATTGCAATTGCTGGGCATCATTCTCACTGAAGGCAAGTCTTCGCGACTATACCAGCGCCTCGTCGAGCGTGATCAAACGGTGACTTTTGTTTCGGCCGACTACGGTGAATCGAAGGACCCCACCTTGTTTCACATTCGCGCGGAAGGACGTGGAAAGCACACCGCAGAGGAGATTGAAGCCAGTATTTACGACGAACTGCGACGTGTTATCTCCGACGGAATCACAGAAGTAGAACTGGAGCGGGCGAAGCACCAGATCCATGCCCATTTTGTGCTGTCGCGAGAACGCACAGCCGATCAGGCAATGCTATTCGGTCAAATCGAGAGCCTTTGTGGACTTAGTTATATCGATACCTATATCCCTCACATTGCGGCGATAACAACTGCGGACGTGTCTGCTGTATGTGCAAGCATATTCGGCGCGGACAATCGCACCGTGGGCTATCTCGTGCCCGACGGAATGGTTTCTGACGATGAAGCGGCTGATTCCGAAGAGCAGGATTCGAATGAAGACGACTGAGCGACGCAATGGCAGATCGTTCGACGTCCACCGCCACATCCTTCCGAACGGGCTAATCATACTCCTGGTCGACAACCCATCGATTCCTGCGGTTTCCCTCAGTGTGAGCGTGCTGAGCGGCGCTCGCCATGAACCGGAAGAGAAGGCAGGCCTCGCCATGATGGCCAGTCGGCTGATGGACGAGGGAACGAGAACACGCACTTCTCTTGAAATTGCGGAAGCCATCGAGTCCGTTGGAGGGATGCTCGATTCCGATGGTTCCTACGAACGGATTGTTGTGTCAGTGTCAGTACTCAAGGACGACATTGATCTGGGGCTGGAACTCGCTGCGGATATCCTGATCAATCCGGCTTTTCCAGAAGAGTTCGTTGTAAAGGAAAAGTCCCGGACGCTATCTGAAATTGCAAGTGCCATGGATCGGCCCCAGGTTGTTGCCGGATGGGAATTCAGCGAACTGATCTACGGAAAGCATCCACTGCATCGCCCCAGTCATGGCTACCCGGAAACCGTGGCCAAATTGACCCGGGCGGACCTTCTGGAGTATCACGAGCGCTTCATCGTTCCCAACAACGCGATACTTTCCATGGTTGGCGATTTTCGCATCTCTGAAGTTCTAACGAAGATCGAACGTTACTTTGGACTCTGGCCGTCGAAGCCACTGGACCTTCCAGTCCATTCCAAACCGCAGAGACAAACCGACCGACGAATCAAGTACATCCCGATGCCCGCGCAACAGCTGAATATCTATCTGGGCCATCTCGGAATTGAACGTGCGAATCCGGACTACTATGCTCTTCAGGTGTTCGATACCATTCTTGGCGGCGGCGCAGGTTTTACAGCGCGGATACCGCAACGTCTGCGCGATGAACTGGGTCTGGCCTACACCACGTTTGCCAGCATCACCGCCAGTGCCGGAGCGGACCCCGGCCGTTTTGTTTCCTACATTGGGACGTCGCCGGAGAACATGAAAGCTGCAGTTGAAGGCCTGATTTATGAAATCCGACGAATTATAAATGAGCCAGTGACCGATCGGGAGCTTCAGGACGCTATTGACTATCTGACGGGCAGCTTCGTCTTTTCTTTTGAAACCAGCTCCCAAATCGCACGGTTTCTGGTGCATGCCGAAATTTATGGCTTGGGATTCGATTACATCGAAAAGTACCCTGAATACATTCGGGGCATAACGACGTCCGATATTTCACGGGTCGCACGAAAATATCTCGACAGTGAAAACTACTCAATGGTTGTCGTCGGACCTGTAGATGAAAATGGAAAGATTGCAGAATAATGGAATCGAACAAATCCATCTTCTTTGAGAATTACGGCGTCACGACGCAGGACCTGCAGTCCTACCTGGATGCGGCCCTTGAACGTGGCGGTGACTATGCCGACATTTATTTTGAACGGAAGATCAATTATTCCATTGTTCTCGAAGAGCAGATAATCAAGACCGCGACAAAAGCTGTCAACGTCGGAGTCGGCATTCGGGTTCTCTCGGGCGAGAAAACAGGATATGCCTATTCGGACGATCTGGATCAAAAGCATATCCTGAAGGCAGCGCGCACCGCCGCATTCATCGCCTCCAGCGCTTCTGAAGGTGGACGCATCGGAATTGAGGCGCATTCTGTCAATGAAAACAGCCTGTATTCGATACAGTTACTTTCGACCGATATCGGTATTCAGCAGAAGATTGCCCTTCTCAAAGAGGCGGATCAGGCCGCACGTGCCTTTGACCCGCGGATTAGTCAGGTACAGGCGAGTTATGTCGATGAGACGAAGCACGTTCTTATCGTTTCATCATCTGGAAGATGCGTGTGGGACGTTCAGCCTCTTGTGCGGATCAATGTTTCCTGCATTGCTGAGGAGAACGGCAAGCGGCAGTCCGGCTATCAGGGCGGCGGTGGCAGACGATCACTCGATATTTTCACCGATGATCTCAGTGCAGGGGCAATTGCGCGGGAATCTGCGCGCCAGGCCGTTCTCCAGCTGAATGCAATCGATGCTCCAGCCGGTCCGATGGAAGTTGTTCTTGGAAACGGTTGGCCGGGAATTTTGTTGCATGAAGCAATTGGCCACGGCCTTGAAGCCGATTTCAACCGAAAACAGACTTCTGCATTTTCAGGATTGATCGGACAAACCGTAGCTTCCGAACTTTGTACCGTTGTTGATGATGGGACGATTCCTTTTCGACGCGGATCCCTGAATATCGACGATGAAGGCAACCCGACGAGAAGGACGGTGCTTATCGAGAAAGGCGTCCTGCAAGGCTATCTTCAGGATCATCTGAGTTCGAGACTCATGAATGCTCCTGTGACTGGTAACGGACGGCGGCAGGGTTACGACAATATTCCCATCCCGCGCATGACGAATACCTTCATGATGGCGGGTGAATCCGCTCCAGAAGACATTATCCGTTCCGTGAAAAGAGGGCTCTATGCCGTCCATTTTGGAGGCGGGCAAGTCGATATCACGAGCGGCAAGTTTGTATTCAGCGCCAGCGAAGCTTACCTCATCGAAGACGGCCGGATCACGGCTCCCGTCAAAGGAGCGACGTTGATCGGTGACGGCCCAACTGTTCTTCGCGAGGTCACCATGGTCGGAAGTGATCTTAAGCTCGATCAGGGAGTGGGAATTTGCGGCAAAGAAGGGCAAACAGTTCCTGTCTCCGTGGGATTACCTACCATCAAGATTCGCGAAATGACCGTCGGTGGAACTGAGAAATGATCTTGAGATGACCCAGGACCTGAAAGACACTGCCGAGTACGTCGTCCGCCGTGCCAAAGCCAAAGGTGCTTCCGAAGCGGACACTTTCATCCGAGAAGACGAAAACTTTGAAGTCACCGTGCGCATGGGCGAGGTCGAAACTCTGAAGGAATCCGTTTCTCGTGGTCTTCGACTCCGAATTTTCGCAGGGAAAAGGACTGCGACTTCTCAAACCTCGGATATTTCTCCCTCCGTACTGGACGCACTCGTCGATGAAACCGTAGAAATGGCACACCTCACGTCGGAGGACGAAAGCGGCGGCCTGCCGGAAACCACCGCCAGCGCCGCCGATCTTCCGGATCTCCAACTTGTCGACACGAGCTGGAACGACTTCACCCCGGAACAACGAATTGACTGGGCTCGACGAGCGGAAGCTGCGGCTATGAAGGTCGATTCCAGGATTACAAACTCCGAAGGTGGCGCATTTAGTTACGAAAGATCCCGGACAGTACTCGCAAACACACGCGGGTTTCTCAGCGAGTACGAAGGAACCGGCGGATACGTCATTTCAACTCCGGTTGCCCGCTCACCGGAAGGAATGCAGCGTGATTACTGGGTTTCAGTTGCCCGATTTCGAAGCGAATTAGAATCTCCGGAGTCGGTTGGACAGCGTGCGGCTGATCGCACCCTTCGGAGATTGGGGGCACGCAAAGTGCGAACCTGCGAAGTTCCCGTAATTTTCGACCCGCTGACGGCGCGGACGATTATCAACCATGTGTTTCAAGCCTGCGCGGGAGACGCCGTCTATCGTAGAAGCTCCTTCTTGATCGATCAAATAGGAATGAAAGTCGCGGCATCCGATTTGACAATTGTGGATAATGCCCGCCTGATTCGTGGACTGGGCTCGAGTCCGTTCGATGACGAAGGTGTTCCCACGCAGACGACGCCGATTATTGAAAATGGCATTCTACAGAACTATCTTCACAGTTCATACACTGCCCGAAAACTCAAGGCGCGTCCGACTGGAAATGGGACCCGTACTGGAGCGGGGTCGATCAGCGTAGGTCCCACGAATTTTTATCTGATGGCAGGAACGACCAGTCCCGAAGACATGATCGCTTCCGTGAAGTCCGGATTGTATGTGTTCGAATTGATAGGCCATGGTGTGAATGCGGTCACCGGAGACTATTCCAGGGGCGCCGTCGGGATATGGATTGAGAATGGCAAGCTTTCATTTCCAGTCCAGGAAGTCACTATTGCAGGTAATCTTCGCCAAATGCTCAATGACATCGAAGTAGTCGGCAACGATCCCGCGTTTCTAGGGCCCGTTTCGGCGCCAACGATGAAAGTCAGCAACATGGTCATCAGCGGAGAGTGACGTGGAGCGCCGAAGCATTCTCATTATCGGTGGCGCGGTGTTGATCGCAGTTGCGATTTTCGCAGGATGGAGTCTGGGACCGGGACGCAGCCGAAACGAATCTTCCAAGCTCATTGAAATTACGGATCCCGCTGCGATTCGAAATACCGTCGAACTCACTCACCTGAGTATTGCGACCAGCGATACCTTTGCTGGAAATATTCGGATTCGCAATATTACCGGGCTCCTGAAAAACATCTCGGTAATGCCTATCCGCAAGATTGATGTCAAGATGACTTTTACGGATTACGACGGGAAAACCATTCAGGAAAGCACCCACACGGCATTCAGTCCCCGCAAACGACCTCTCGACCCGGGCACGGAGTTCCGGTTCGAGATCAATTTCGAAAACCTGCCCAAGACATGGAATTACCATGTGCCCAACACGCAAGTCGTCAGAGTGGAATATTAGCGGTCTAAATTAATCCACGACAGCGATACAGTCTATTTCTACACCGACATCTTTGGGAAGGCGGGCAACTTCAACCGTGGCCCGAGCGGGAGCAGCTTCGCTGAAAAATTCTCCATATACCCGGTTCATTTCGGCGAAATCATCCATGTTTTTCAGAAAAACCGTTGTTCGAACGACGTTTTCGGTCGTTGCCCCTCCGGAGGACAAAATCTGCTGGATGTTCTGCAGGACTCGACGGGTTTGAGACGGAATGTCCTTCGCTTCAATGAGTGCGCCAGTAGCGGGATCTATTGGTATCTGTCCTGAAACGAAAAGCAAATTTCCAGCTTTGATGCCTTGAGAGTAGGGCCCAATAGCGGCAGGCGCACGAGGTGTCGTAATAACATGTTTCACAATTTTTCCCATAGTTTCCCTATTTGGCTTGATTCACGATTCTTGTAGTTCGAATGACTTCGTACACCCCATCGATTCGGCGGATGGAAGAGAGAACGCGTTCGAGATGCTTCATGTCGGGTATCTCAACGACCAGATCAATGGTTCCCCGCTCATCCGCAGTCTTCGCTTCGACGTGAACGATATTTGAACCGACCTCGGCGACGACTGCGGCGATCTGGGCAAGTATGCCTGCCCGATTTTCACTGACAATTGTCAAGGGAACCGCATAGGCCTCGGCTTGGGGAGCCACTCCCGCCCATTCGACTTCTATTTTTCTGGCCGCGTCATAAAGAAGATTTTGGACGTTCGGACAATTTTTCGAATGTACCGCCACGCCCTTGCCCCGTGTGATGTATCCAATGATTTCCTCACCTCGAATTGGATTGCAGCACTTTGCTCGATAGACAAGCAGATCGTCAAATCCACGGACTTTAAGTTTTGCATCCGACCCCAGTCCAAGGACACGCTTGACGACAGAAGTAATCCGCGACTCGCCTTCGGGGAGTAGAGAATCGGCGCCATCGGGAGCGATTCGCACCAGTACCTGTTTCGCAGAAATCTTTCCATAACCGATGAGCGCGAGAAGGTCTTCAGCTTTGCTGGCACCGTAGTCTGGCAAAATGGCCGTGAGTTTTTCGCCATCCAGAACGCTTCGAATGCTCATCCTGAATTTGCGTGCTTCTTTTTCGAGCATTCTGCGGCCCAGTTCGATTGCTTTTTCTCCTTCCTGTTCGGTGAGCCAGTGCCGGATTTTATTCCGCGCTCGTGACGTGTTGACAACGGATAGCCAGTCCCGACTTGGCGTGTGGCCGGCCTGCGTAACGATTTCCACGATGTCTCCGTTTTTCAATTTCGTCTTCAATGGAACCATTCGGCCGTTGATCTTTGCACCGACGCACGTGTGTCCAACTTCCGTGTGAATGGCATACGCAAAGTCGATAGGGGTCGCCTCGCGTGGAAGCGTGATCACGCTTCCTTTGGGAGTAAATGTGTAGACCTCCTCCGGGTAAAGATCCACCTTTAGTGTGCTCAGGAAATCGGCGGGGTCTTTCATTTCCTGCTGCCATTCCACGAGATGACGCAGCCACGAAATGCCTCGGTCCTCGCGGCTGTCCGCAATAAGCTTTCCGTCCTTATATTTCCAGTGAGCGGCAATTCCTTCTTCCGCGATGCGATGCATTTCCGCGGTGCGAATCTGAACCTCAAAGGGCTGACCGCCCGCAATGACGGACGTATGAAGAGACTGATAACCGTTTGGGCGGGGCATCGCAATGAAGTCTTTGATACGACCAGGTACCGGCCGCCACGTGTTATGAATTACGCCAAGTGCAGCGTAGCAGTTCTTGATACTGTCGGTCACAATCCTCAGGGCCAGGAGATCAAACACCTGATCGATCGTGATTCTCTGCTTCTTCAGCTTGACATGAATGGAATATAAACGCTTCACGCGGGACTCGATTCGGCATGGAATCCCATGCTCTTTCATCTGTTCTTCCACCAGTGCCGAAACTTCTGAGAGAAACGCTTCGTGCGCCTTGCGCTTTCGTTCAACGACTTCCTTAAGTTCCTGATAAGCCTTCGGATCCAGATAGCTGAAAGCGAGGTCCTCCAGCTCCCCTCTGACTTTGCCCATCCCGAGGCGATTGGCAAGCGGCCCATAGATTTCCATGGTCTCCCGCGCAATGGCCTCTCGACGGTCCGACGAAAGGTATTCCAGCGTCCGCATGTTATGGATGCGATCGGCGAACTTCACCATGATGACTCGAATATCGTCTGTCATGGCGAGAAGCATTTTCCGAAAATTCTCGGCCTGCTTGGCTTCCTTCGACGTGAACTGAATTTGGCTGATCTTGGTGACGCCATCGACGATGTGAGCGACTTCGGGCCCAAAAATCGACTCGACATCTTCGAGCGAGACCAGTGTGTCTTCCACTACATCGTGAAGTAACCCGACACTCACCGTGACGGCATCCATCTTCATTTCCGCCAGAATGTTGGCGACTTCCAATGGATGAGTCAGGTAGGCTTCTCCCGAAGCACGAACCTGCCCCTTATGTTCTTTGGCTGAGAATATATAGGCCCGGCGAATCAGGTCGAGATTGTCCTGAGGATGGTGTTTGGCGACTTTGGCGAGAATGTCCTCAAGGCGAATCATCGTTCGTCAATTATAGAGTGTGTGGAGAAATGGTGAGGAAATAGAAAAAGGCCCTCGGAATTTCTTCCGAGGGCCTTTTTCCGGGAAAATCGTGCTAATTTTCCAGCTCGATTCCTCCAGGACCTGTTTTCTTTTCAGCGTTCTTCTTTCGAACTGCCAGAGCGCGGTCCGACCATTCGTTGGCTTTGGCTATTAACGCGTCAGACTCGCTCATCATTTGTTTCTGAGCTGCCTTATCTTTCGTGGCCTTGATCTTGTCTCCGATCATGCTTGCTTTTTCACGAAGAAGGAGATTTTGATACCAGAGCGTATCTTCGTAATTTGGATTGAGCGCCATGGCCTTGTCCAGGTACTGCATTCCTTCCTCAATCAATGTGCCTTTTTGTTCAGGTGAGAGTTTGGAATCCGTATTATGCACGATGATCCAGTCCACAGAGCCCACTGCGTAAAAGGGGATGTGATTCTGTGGGTCGACCTGGGCATTCTTCATATAAGCTTCGCGAGCTTTGTCGTACTGATCGTTATTCTGGTAAATGCTCGCGATTCCCGCCAATGCAGTCTTGTTCGTTGGGTCCTTATCGAGAACTTTCTGAAACGTCTGGACAGCCAGGTCGGCAATCTTCTGATTTTCTTCCGTGGGGGAATGGGGGAGAAACTGCTGAGCGTATCCCGTAGCCAGGTACAGTTCCGCATCCTTCAGCTCCGGATCCAGCTCAATCGCTTTCTTAAAATGATCGATTGCAGCATCGAACTTGGTCGCCTTAAAAGATTGGACGCCTTTATTCAACTGATCTCTGGCCTGAAGTTTTTGAATCATCTGACAGCTCGACAGGCTGAGCGCAAGAATCACCAGGGCGGAGGACGACAGAATTTTCTTTATCATGGTTCCAGCTTCCTTTACTTCGTTGCGCCGAGCGCCTCAGTCATGAGGCCGATCTTGTCGACTCCGCTACCCTTCGCGACGTCGATCACCTGGATGACATCATCGAAAATCAGATCAGGGTCACCGCTGATAAACGCCGTACGATCATTACGAGTCCTGAAAATATCCAGCAATCGTGGGCCGAGATCACGCATATCGACAACATCCTGGTTAATCTTGATGATCTTGTTCTTCTGAGCATCAAAGGTGACTCCGAGAATGACCGTCCGGTTTGCCGCATCGGGCGGCGGCGGAGGAGTTCCCGGCGGTGGAGGCTGGGGAACAGCGGCATCCAGGCCCTTTGGCGTCAATGGTGTGATCGTCATGAAAATTACCAGGAGGACCAGGAGTACATCGATCAACGGAGTGATATTGATGTCTCCCTTGGTCGCTAATTTCTTCTTCTTACCTTTCATCAGGTATCTCCTACTTTCTTACCTCTTCGTCCAGCTTCTCCGACAGCAATCCGACGCGGTCCACGCCCGCGGTCCGGATTGCGTCGACAACCTTGACGACATCTCCATAGCTGGCGCGTTGGTCGGCCTTGACATATACCGTCTTGTCGCCTTCGCGCGACTGCAACAGTTCGGTAACCTTCTGCGAAAGATCGTCAACGACGATTCGTTCCGTACCCAGATAGAATTTTCCATCGCGGGCAATTCCCACCCGGATGGCGTCATCCTTATCCGCATCGGACATGTCCAGCGGGTTTTTTGTCTTGGGCAATTCCACCGGCGCGCCCTTCTGGAGCATCGGTGTGACCACCATGAAGATGATCAGCATGACGAGCATCACGTCCGCCATCGGAGTAACGTTAATATCGGCGTTGACCGCTCCCCGGTCTCCGCCTCCTCCCATTCCCATGGCTACTTCTTGCCTTTCTGCTTGACGAAATAATCAAGCAATTCGGAAGAAGAATTGGTCATTTCAATACCGAATGCTTCAACCTTGCCAGTAAAGATGTTGTAGGCCCATACGGCCGGCACCGCGACGAACAGCCCAAATGCCGTGGTAACAAGGGCTTCCGAAATACCACCGGCGACCGAGGAAAGACCGGCGCTCTTTGCAGACGCCATTCCCTTGAATGCATTGATGATTCCAACTGTAGTGCCGAACAACCCCACGAAAGGCGCCGTCGCTCCAATAGTTGCCAGGCCGGAGAGACCGCGTTTCAATTCGGCGTTGACGATCGCTTCTGCGCGTTCGCAGGCGCGTCGCGATGACTCAATCTGTTCGCCTGCAAGTTCCTGTGAAATGCCATGTGCGCGGAATTCCTGCAGGCCAGCTTCTACAACCTTTGCAAGATGGCTGCGCTTGTTCTGTTCGGCAACACTGATGGCTTCTTCAATTTTGCCTTCACGCAGACAACCCGCAACCGAGGGCGCAAACTCCCGGGACTGTTTGCGAGCCTGACCAAATGCGAGAAAGCGATCGATCATGACTCCGATAGACCATGCCGACATGATTGCAAGAATTGCCACGACGCCTTTGGCCAGAATTCCCATGTTCGTCCACATCGTGATCAGATCGAATCCGACTGCTTCCTGCAGCAACATCGCTCCCAATAAGTTCAGCTTCAAAGACAGCATAAAATCCAATTCCTCCTAAAAATTTTCGAATCCCAAATACCCGGCCGAGATCAGCGGCCCAGCGTAAAGTTCACAGTAATAGTAGTAATGACTTCGACCGGCTCCTTATTCAGAAGAGTCGGTTTGTATTTCCATGTCCGCACCGTGTCCAGTACGCCTGTAAGCAACAATGGGTTACTCGAAGAGATTACTTTCAGGTCCTTGATGCTCCCATCTTCAGCAATCGTTGCGGACAAGATCACTACACCTTCAATACGTGCGGTTCTTGCAAGCGACGGGTATGCCGGATTTGGGTGATATAGCAAGTTGCCAGCCTGTACATCTCCACCAACGCGAATCGGGTCCGGACGTTTCGCTGGTGGGGGTGGCGGTGGCGGCGGTGGCGGCGGCGGCGGTGGCGCTCCTGCCGGTGGAGGGGGCGCGTTGACGAGGCCCGGAATACCTCCGACGACACCGCCGGGCACTCCACCCGGAACTCCTCCAACAACTCCAACTCCGGCACCGCTGGTCTCCGGGGCGTCCACGATTTTGGCAATTTCCTTGGGGACTTCCACCGGTGCGATAAATGCGGTCGGGTCGAGCTGAACCACCTTCGGCGCCACAGGTTTGGCTATCGCAGCGGCGGGTGGCGGGGGCGGCGCTGCTGGCGGTGGCGGGGGCGGCGCAACCAGGAATGATGTGAGCTTCGCACCCTCAATCTGCTCGGTAAAAATCAGCGGGACGATAATCAGAACAAGAACAAGAACAATATGCACAATCGCCGAAACGAAGACCGTACTACCCTTCTTTGTCTTGATCTTTCCTGCGGATTCGACCAATGAATCCTCGAACATGTCTCTACCTCCCTATCCACTCTTGCAAAAACCTATCGGCAGCTCATAACCAGGAGCAGTCCAGCCAAGGTCCAAACCTTTAATACGGGAGGGAGACTTATATCAGCGCCTCCGGCGCCCGTCAATGTGGATTCCGGCTCGATTGCGGAGCGACTCCAATCTCGAATCCAGAATATTTTCCAGCTGTTTGAGAACCTCTATCGCGGACCTCTTCCGTTACCGAGCCTTTGCCGTTCGCGGAAGTTTTGCAGCCACCGCGGGCGCTGCATTGCCCCGTCCCCGGAGCTTCGTGTAAATCAATACCAGTGGGGACGCCACCGCAATCGATGAGTAGGTTCCTACTAAAATTCCAATCACCATCGCGAAGGCAAAATTATTGATAATTTCGCCGCCAAACAGGAACAGCGCCAGTACCGTCAGAAACGTCAATCCCGAAGTCAGAATTGTCCGGCTCAGGGTCTGGTTGATGCTGTCGTTCAGGATGCTTTCCAAATCGTCACGCCGACGTATCTTCAAGTTCTCGCGGACGCGATCGAAAACCACAATCGTGTCGTTTACCGAGTACCCGACCAGCGTCAGCAGCGCGGCGATTACGGTCAGATTGATTTCCTTGTTAAACAGGGAGAAAATTCCGAGCGTCACCAGCGTGTCGTGGAACACTGCAAACACCGCTGCGGCTCCGTAGATCCATTCGAATCGGAGCGCAATGTAAACCAGAATCCCTCCCAACGCATATAAGGTCGCTTTTACGGCCTGACTTCGCAGGTCACTGCCAACACTGGGTCCCACCGATTCCGAACTCAGAACTTCGGACTTTCCAGCACCGAATCCCGCGTCCAATGCGGCGGTTACCACTTTACGTCCCTGTGTGGTGGCCGCATCGCTGACGGTTGCCTCGCCGTATTCGATCTGAAAATTTCCCTGGAAATTGCCGGAAGCGTCCCTCAACTCTTGAATCTGGCTGTGGGTGGCACCGCCCTTTTCCAGAGCCTGACGGATCTTATCCACATTGGGAACCGGGTCGTTGAAGTGAACCTTCATTGTCGTTCCACCTCTAAAATCGACGCCGTATTGGAACTTGCCCTTTTGAATCAATGAAATCATTCCAATAACCAGAAGAACTATGGAGATTGCGAAAAAGAGCTGTCGCTTCCCAATCCAATCCACTTTAATGCCGCTGAACAATTCGATCATTTCAAGTTACCTAATGTTAGACACCAAACGCCGCTGGTTGTTCCGTGTTTGTAAGGGTCAGATGCTGATGCTTTCGCCGACATCTTTACGTGCCAGCACAATCTCAAAGAGAGTCCGCGAAACGAAAACCGCAGTAAACATATTGGAAACCAGGCCGATGACAAGGGTTACCGCAAATCCTTTGACCGGGCCGGTCCCAAACAAAAATAAAAACGTCGCTGATATCAGCGCCGCCAGATGGGTATCGACGAGGGTAATAAACACCCGGTTGAAGCTGGTCAATACGGCCGAAGCCGGGTTCTTGCCAGTCCGCATTTCTTCGCGAATGCGCTCAAATATCAGAACGTTAGAGTCGATACCCACGCCGATCGTCAAAATGACGCCAGCGATTCCGGGCAGGGTCAACGTCGCACCGATGTATGCCATGGACCCCAGAAGCACGATGAGATTCAAAAACATCGCGATCGCGGCATTGATACCGGAAGCCTTATAATAAATCAGGACGAATGCGAGGACTGCGGCGAGTGCGATCAGAGACGCAGTCACCCCCGCCTTAATTGAATCCGCGCCAAGTGAAGCGCCGACGATGGTCTCTTCGTCGATGGAAATTGACGCCGGCAATGCCCCCGAACGCAACTTCAAAGCAAGATCATCCGCATCTTTCTGAGTGAAACTTCCAGTAATCTGCCCCTGATCGGTGATCCGGTCATGAAGTACAGGTGCTGACTGCACACGGTTATCGAGAATGATAGCAAGCAATTTGCCGATATTTCTTTCGGTAATGCTGCCAAACTTTTTAGCGCCGTCGGAATTCAAACTGAAACTAATCGCAGGTCGCCCATTGTTTGGATCTCTCGAGACATAGGCATTTTTCAAATCGCGACCCGATATGCCGCCGCTTTTGTGAACGACATAAAACAATGGACTTCCGTCGGCCGAATGTTCTACAGATGGCAACACATCCAGGTCCGCGGGTAACGAACCGCCGTAAGACGCCCGCGCCGCTGCCTCGCTGGGAAACGATCCCGTTCCGTCCACGATTTTCAATTCAAGCAAGGCTGTGGATTGGATGATGTCTTCAACGTGCGCGGGATCCTTGACGCCTGGAATCTGAATGAGAATCTGATCCGATGTGGTAGCTCCGCGCCGCTGAATGGTCGGTTCCGTTACCCCAAGGGCATTGATCCGATTGCTGATCGTGCTGATGGCCTGGTCCACGGACTGCTGTCTGTAAGTTGCAGCCTGGGCCTGTTTCAACTGGACCGAATACGTTCCGCCGGTCGAAGATGAGACATCCCATTCCGGGTGAGATTCATTGATGATCCTCCGGAAATCTGCGCTCTTCGATGGATCCACGCCGGCTGCGGTGAATTGATCATCCTGCGTTCGCGTAATTTCGCCAAAGGTGATGTTTTCCTTTTGAAGCTGAGTTTTCAGGCTTTCAATGGTCTGGTCCGTCTCGGCCCGTAATGCATCGCTCGTTTTCACCCGCAGGACCAGCTGGATTCCGCCCTGGAGATCCAATCCCAAATTGATCCTCTTCTTCATGTTCTCAACACTCGGTGGAAAACCTGAAAACAGATAAACGCAAAGAAGCGTGAGGGCCACTATCACAATCAGCCGCGTACGAATTCGTTTGCTCATAAATCTTTACTCTTCTTCCGGATTCTGGAGGGCCGTCACTGCATTTTTCGACATCTCGACTTTAACGTTTTCCGCAATCCGGACCTGGATACGATCATTTTTCAAACCCATGACTGTACCGTAAATACCGCTTGCAGTAACGATTTTGTCGCCGACCTTGAGGTTGTCGATCATTTGCTGAAGCTTCTTCTGACGGGTGGTTCCGGGCCGGATCAGGACGAAATAGAAGATGATGAAAATAAATACAAATGGGACGATCTGTGCGATCTGCTGTGAAGACAATTTTGCAACCTCATTCTTCCATTGCAGACGAGGGCCGACGCCGAATATCAGCCAGCAACTCGTCATAACGGTGAAACTCGATAAACTGCCTTATTCGACGCATGGTGTCAAGGTAGAAGTAGATGTTGTGCATCGTATTCAGAACCGATGCGAGGATCTCATTTGCCATGAAAAGATGTCGCAGGTACGCGCGGGAGTAGGTCTTGCATACCGGGCACAGGCAGGTTTCGTCGATCGGGCCGGGGTCTTCCTTATAGCGGGCATTTTTGATCACGATATGCCCTTCTTTGGTGAACAAGGACCCGTTCCGCGCGTGCCGTGTCGGCATGACACAGTCAAACATGTCGATTCCCAATGCCACGCACTCAATCAAATTGGCCGGAGTTCCCACTCCCATCAGATAACGCGGACGGTCTTCAGGCAGCCATGGTTCCAGACGTTCGATTACCTCATACATCACCGGATTTGGCTCACCGACCGCGAGTCCCCCAATGGCATAACCCGGAAAACCGCAACGTACCAGATGTTCAGCGCTTTGTTGACGCAGGTCGGCATAGATGCCGCCCTGTACGATCCCAAAGAGGGATTGCGTTTCCGTCGCCACTTTCTGGAAATGCGCGTGACATCGGTCCGCCCAGACCATGGACCGTTTCATGGATGCTAAAGCGGCGGAGTGTTCTGCCGGATATGCCAGACAATCGTCGAGGGCCATCATGATGTCAGATCCCAGGGCTCGCTGAATATCCACGGCCCCTTCGGGACCCAGAAAGTGGGTGGATCCGTCCAGATGACATCGAAAACTCACGCCGTCTTCACTAATGTCACGCAGGGCGCTCAGGCTGAATACCTGATATCCACCGCTATCGGTGAGTATAGGACGGTCCCATCCCATGAATCGATGCAGGCCACCGAGTCGACTTACAGATTCATGCCCCGGTCGCAACATGAGGTGATAGGAGTTGCAGAGCAGAATTTCCACTGAAAGAGATCGGAGCTGATCCGGCGTCATGGACTTCACGGTCGCCTGGGTTCCTACCGGCATGAAGACAGGCGTCTCAACGACACCATGCGCGAGGTGGAGCCGCCCCCGCCTCGCCCGGGTTCGGGGGTCTTTTGTCAGCAGTTCAAACTTCATCAGATTTCACTGGGCCAGATGACACGCAACCTGACGTTCGTCTTCCAGTGGGCGAAGCAAAGGTTCCTCCGTTTTGCAGCGTTCCACGGCTATCGGACAGCGGGGATGAAAGCGGCATCCGGATGGCGGGTTTATAGGAGTCGGAACATCGCCTTTCAAGACGATACGATGCTTCCTGGCGGCGGGATCGGGCACCGGCACTGCGCTCAATAACGCCTGTGTATAGGGGTGTTTTGGATTCACGCAGATTTGCTGGCTTGTTCCAACCTCAACCAGCTTGCCCACATACATCACACCGATTCGTGTGGATATGTGTTCGATCACGGGAATCGCATGAGAAATAAAAAGATATGTGAGACCGAACTGAACCTGAAGGTCTGCCAGAAGGTTGATGATCTGCGATTGGATCGAGACATCCAAAGCCGATACCGGCTCATCTGCGACAATCAATTTTGGCCGCAACGCGAGAGCGCGCGCAATACCGATGCGTTGCCGCTGTCCTCCGCTGAACTCGTGAGGATATCGGCTCATCACGGATGGCTCCAGACCGACCGTCTTCAGCAGCTCCGCGACGCGGTTGTCTCGGTCCGATCCCTTTGCGATGTCGTGAATGGCAAACGGCTCCCCGACAATCGTTCTTATGGTCATCCTGGGATTAAGCGAAGCATAGGGATCCTGGAAGATGATCTGCATGTCGCGCCGAAGAACCCGCAGCGCGGCAGATCCCAGCTGAAGCATGTCGGCGCCTTCAAAACGGATTTCGCCGGAATCCGGTTCGATCAACCTCAATACTGCCCGGCCTGTTGTTGTTTTTCCACAGCCCGACTCTCCGACCAGACCAAAAGTTTCGCCTTTCCGGATCGCGAAACTGACGTCATCGACAGCTTTCACATAGGAAACAACGCGCGACAGTACTCCACGCCGAACGGGGAAGTATTTTTTCAGATTGTGGATTTCCAGAAGTGCCTGGTCTGGTTCAGGCATGAATACAGCGAACCTCCTGTTTTGCGGTCACCGGCTCCAGAGGAATTCCCGAAAGAGAACATTCCGGCGTTCGTCTTTCGCAGCGGGGAGCGAAAGCGCAGCCGTCGGGCAGGTGAAGCAGATTCGGAACCATGCCTTCAATCACGTCCAAACGGGCCTTCCTTGCGATGCTCGATCCGAGTTTCGGAATCGAATGAAGCAGGCCTTGTGTATAAGGATGCTTCGCGTTGTGAAAGACGTCCATCACCGGGCCGATCTCGACAATCTTTCCGGCGTACATCACAGCGACATTTTCGGCGACCTCTGCAATCACACCCAAATCGTGCGATATGAGAATCATGGAGAGATTATGTTGATGCCGAAGACTGTCCAATAACTCCAGGATCTGCGCCTGAATGGTAACGTCCAGCGCGGTTGTCGGTTCATCGGCAATCAACAGTGTGGGACGGCAAACCAAAGCCATCGCGATCATGACGCGTTGTCGCATCCCGCCGGAGAGATGGTGCGGGTAGTCCTTCGCGCGCTTTTCCGGGTCCGGAATGGAAACCGCGCGCATGGATTCCACGGCGCGATCCCAGGCTTGTTTCCGAGAGACTTTCTCGTGAGCAACAACAGCCTCTGCAATCTGGAAGCCGACTTCGAGTACGGGATTTAGCGCAGTCATCGGTTCCTGAAACACCATGGAAATCTGCGACCCGCGAATACGTCGCATTTCGGGCTCACTCAATCCAAGAAGATCCAGTCCGTTGAACAGAATCTGGCCGCCAACCACACGGCCCGGAGGGCTGATCAAACGAGTAAGGGACATTGCGGTGACGCTCTTGCCGCAGCCGCTTTCGCCGACGAGGCCCAGCGTTTCACCCTTTGCCAGACTGAAGGACACGTCGTCAACGGCCTTGACGGTGCCCCGGGCCGTGAAAAAACTGGTTTTCAGATTTCGAACTTCAAGAACCTTATTCAAATGGTGACGGCCTCCCGAAATTCTCCATGCACTTTGCGGAATACATCTGAAATTTCTCCGACGGAGGCATAAGCCTCAACTGCCCGTAGAATGCAAGGCATCAGGTTTTCGTCGCTCCTGCTCGCGATCTCCAGTTCTTCCAGGGCGCGGGATACCGCCCCGGCATCTCGCTTTTCTCTAACAGACTGAAGCCGGACAATCTGTTCGCGTTCCCGTCGGGGATCGACTATGTGAAGCGGCACGACGGTTGTATCTTCCATTTGATATTCATTTAGACCCACGACAACTCGTTTCCTGGATTCAATCGATCGCTGGTAGTGATACGCAGCTTCCTGAATCTGACTTTGCACCCAGCCGCTTTCAATGGCAGGCAACATTCCACCCAAGTCATCGATTTTCTGGAGGTATGCGAACGTCCGTTCTTCGATCTCTCCGGTGAGCGCTTCGATGGCATAGGACCCGCCGACAGGGTCGACCGTATTGATTACTCCTGTTTCCGCAGCAATGATCTGCTGGGTTCGAAGAGCCAGGCGGGCCGCATCTGCGGTTGGCAGTCCCAGCGCTTCGTCGCGGGAATTTGTATGGAGTGATTGTGCGCCTCCCAACACCGCCGCAAATGCCTGCAGTGCGACTCGAACCACATTGTTGTCCGGTTGTTGAGCAGTCAGCGAAGAGCCTGCAGTCTGCGCATGAAACCTCAGCATCATGGATTTTGGATTTTTCGCACCGAAGCGCTCCTTCGCGATTCGAGCCCAAATGCGCCGCGCCGCTCGAAATTTAGAGATCTCTTCGAGAAAATCGTTATGGGTGTTAAAGAAAAACGACAGCCGCGGAGCAAATGAATCGAAATCGAGTCCGCGATCGATGGCCCCCTGCACATACGTAATGGCGTTTCCAAAAGTGAATGCCAGTTCCTGAACCGCAGTGGCACCCGCTTCGCGAATGTGGTATCCACTGATGGATATCGTATTCCAGTTTGGAAGGGCGGATCGGCAATACGCGAAAATGTCTGTGACCAGCCGAAGTGAAAACTTCGGAGGGTAAATGTAAGTGCCGCGAGCAATGTACTCCTTGAGCATATCGTTCTGCACGGTTCCATTGATCTTTTCGGCCGGGACTCCCTGCTTCTTTCCGACGGAAACGACCATCGCAAGCAGAATTGCAGCTGTCGAGTTGATCGTCATCGAAGTGGACACACGATCAAGCGGAATGCCGTTCAGCATCGTTTCCATATCTTCCAGTGTATCGATGGCAACGCCCACTTTCCCGACTTCCCCCTGAGCGAGTACATGATCTGAATCCATTCCGATCTGCGTCGGCAGGTCGAAGGCTACCGACAGTCCGGTTTGCCCATTGTTCATCAGGTATTTGAAGCGGTTGTTCGTTTCAGCGGCAGACCCGAAGCCAGCGTATTGACGGATCGTCCAAAGCTTGCTGCGGTACATCGCCTCCTGGATCCCGCGAGTAAATGGATACTCGCCCGGCAGGCCAGGGTCTGTCCTGACATTCTCCGGACGGTAGCATTGAGCAAGTTCAATATTGGAATCGGTCGTGAACCGGCCGTTGGAATGGATGGCCATGAGAAATTAGGTTAGCACACGGAGGACAGGCTCAAGACTTACCGAGCAGAATAAACGGTGCCCAGTAATAGGGGTGTGGGAAGTCGTCCTTCGTTTCCAGAATGGCATTACGCAAAGCGTGGGATTTCGATAGCCCATCTCGCAAGCCTTCATAAAAGCGGCGCATCAGCTGAGCTGTGGATCGATCGTTGACCGTCCAGAGGCTGACGACGAGAGATGGAGTACCTGCATAAAGAAAGCCTCGGGCGAGTCCGAGCAATTCATCGCCCTCCCATACTGCGCTCATTCCCGTTTCACATGCGCTGAGGGTTGTTAGTTCCGCGCCAAGTTGAAGATTGAAAATATCAAACAGATTCAGCCAGCTGTCGCCAAGCTTGAGCGAAGAGAACATGGGATTATCCGCTCGAAAAATGCCATGGGCTGCAATATGTATCTTTCCTGCAGCTGGCGCATATTGGCGGAGCTTGTCTTCACCTGCTTCGGGTCCCACGAATACTTTCGCATTTGGAAGCAATTCGCGAAGCGCCATCACCTCCTCGTTGATGAACGGAGTTAACTGGTCTGCGACTGCCAGAATCAGATCGTATTCCGGAGACTTCGCTGGTTTTCGTTCACGGCAGATCTTGAGTACAGACGCACTGGCTCCATACGTGAGCTCGTGATCATCGATAAGATAATGCTCGCCGTCATACAACGCATGGAATGGAACATAGTGAAGGACCTGATGCGGTACGACGATCAAGCGCTGTCCGCTCGAAATCATCGGTCGGATCGGGGCGATCAGCTGCTGATGAAGGTCCTGCAGGTGGTGTCTGGTTGCAGCCAGGAGTGCTGCTGCATGCTGTGTGATGTATGCCGGTTGAAGCTGAAACTTCGACAGCTGGAAACTCAATCCTTTCAGCGCCGCTCGAATCGCGCCGATAGTCGTGAGGTTTCGGACGACGTGATATTGGTTTCGTCCAATGATGAAAGCCTGGAATCGATCGCCGATGGCGTAGTACTCCAAAAGAAGTTCGTCCGGATCCAGCATTTTCTGGACGTCCCCGACGTGAGGCAACTCCATCGTCTGCAGTGCGGCCCAGCCCGATTTTTCCGAGGCTACTTCGCGAAGCAATTCCATGAGTTCATGTTCTCGGGAAGCGATTTCCCTTCGCGAGTTCTTGTTAGATGCTGTGGATCGGGCTGCTGCTCCTTCGCCATTTAATCGGTTGTATAGGATGTTCAGCTCTTCCCGACACTTTCGAATTTTTTGAATTCCTGGAGATCCCTCTGCTCCAGCATCCCAGACAGTTTCCAGATTCCGTTCCAGAAGATCGATCAGCGTTCGCGACTTGGATCTTTCAACGTAGTCGAAGGCAGAAATACTGTCGTCTCGATTCAACTGAAGGTTCACGATGTTTTCGTAGACTTGATACTTGTCCTTTCCAAACGACATGCGCAGCTCATCGAGGCGAATGCTTCCCCTTAAAGATTCCAGGTCATCAACCGCTCGAAGGTAGAAGCTCTCCGCTTCCTGAGTTGCTCCGGCCAACTCCTTGAGTCGTCCCAGGGTATTGAAGGCCTGATAGGAGACCCACGGTGCGTGAAACCCTTCAAGACCTGCGAGTGCCTGCTGTGCATGTGCGATCGCGTTTATCGGCTGATCGAGTTCCTGCAGACTTTGGGCGGACAATACCAGCGCATTTGCGGAACGAACGGGCACGTGCTGTCTATCGAAAGCTTCGGCGGAACGTTCGGCGAGTTCCTGAGCGGCTGCAAATTGTTGCTGTCGTATTAACAGCTGTGCCCGCCACAGATCCACTGTCGCGCACCAGATCTCATTGCCGGCAAGGCTGAAGATTTCGCTGGCTTGAAGTAAGGCCTGATCGGCTTTAGAGTCGCGCAATAATTTGAATTCTGCAATTCCAAGAAACATAAGAGACATTGCCGCTTCGTGCCGATTGCCGAGCTTTTCAAACGTTTCATGAGCTCGGGTTGCAAGCGTCGAAGCATCTTCGAAGAGATTCAGTTGAAGATAGATTTCAGCACGGTCCAGATCGCAATAGGCCACTCGCCTCGTGTCGTTCGCAGATGCATGCCTGCGCCGCACTTCCTCGATCATTCGCAGAGCTATCGAATAGTTGCCTCTAAGGAAGTGCATTCGGGACACGCCGCGGTCCGCAATATCCCCCCAAAGTGCCAATCCATGCTGGTCACAGTGATCCTTGATGCTCTTGAACGCTTGAATTGCTTCATCGAAACGATTCATGTCGGTGAGAACGTGTGCCCTCCCCATGCCTGCAGCTGCTGTCGAAACCGGGTTATCACTGCTCACCAGAGCGGACTGGTAGTGAATAAGGGATTTTTCATACCGGTTTAGCCGGTAATAAAGATTGCCGAGTGCGATTTCAAGCGTTGTGAGGTAACGCTGATCCTGGGCTTGTTCCAGCGCTGCGCGAGCCCTCTCCTCGAGGTGTGTCGCTTCTTCAAATCGGCTGAGGAAGGAAAGGTTGTCCATTTCCCCGACCATGGTGCGGCCCGCTTCTCCATTCAGTTGAGTCTGTGAGAAGAGGTCCACAGCCAGCTCGAAAAAAGGTTGTGCCTCAAGGCAACGGCGCATTGTGTATAGAACGTGAGCCCGCGATCGGTAAGCATAAGCCCAGCCTGCGGGTGTGTCGACGAGGGAAGCAAGATAGAGATTTGTCTCGGCGAAGGCCTCAGCCAGCAACGGGTCTTTGGGACAGAGATCACGAATCCTGAAAGAAAGAGTTTCAATGAGTTCGAGGCTGGGCGCGACACCGCTGTTCGAGATGTAGGCCTGCTGCAGGGCTGCATCCCGAATCTGCGCCAGCGACGCCAGATACTGCTCGGGACTTAGTCGACTCACTTTGTTTGCGCTTAATGCGTAACCGCCACGACGTCCAGCGCAAGTCCCGGTTCAATACGGGACCGGAGTATCAGGAATTACCGCGATGGACGCAGAAAAGCGTGATTTGCCCTTCGGGCAGATCAACCGACAGATGATAAGTGTCTTTTGGCACCTCATCGAATGAAAATTCACCGACGAGGTTTGTCATTGTTCGATACCGAACAATTCCGTGAGACTCCAACTTCACAGGGGTATTGTCAAAGAACTTTGCCGTCGTCGATAGAACCTGGCCGACAAGTGTGATGCGGTCATTGGCTTCCATAGACTCGATTTTGACGTCGACGTCGACATCCCCGGCCCGAAACAAGAGCTGCCGTGGAGGGGCGCCTACACGCCGGACACCGCCCAGCAAGGGCTGATCGAAAGTGTCGAAGACGAGCGAAGCTATCAGCTTCCGAAGCTTTCCGCCGGTAGAAGGTTGTAACAATGGCTGGAACAGGCTCACGCCCCATTGTACGAGCTCAGCCGGAGGTTCAAATGTTGTATCTTCTTGAAGACGAAGGACTAACAGCTCAAGTTCACTTTTCAGCTCCACGCAATCCTTGCATCTGGAGAGATGATCTTCCACTTCTAGCGTTTTTTCAGCAGAAACCCGACCATCCATGTAATCCACTAAATCTTCCGTGTTTATGTGTTGCATCCCTTTGCTCCTATGGGTTCCGTCACAGTCTATATGAGGAGGAGGATCGGCAGAAAATACCAGGAACTTCAATCTTCAATGTATACCTTGTCGGCGAAGGACGGTTCGCAACTTTTCCAGACATCGTGCCCTTGTCGGTCCTACGCTGGCGACAGGCATATGCATCGTTTGAGCAATCACTTCATAGCTGGGGTTCCGATGGTCGAAATACAACATTTCCACGAGCTGTTTACATCGGTCCGACAACTGATCCACGGCTTCGCGCACACGCTGTTGCTCCTGGGACTGAATCCGAATCTCTTCTACGCTGTGACCTGGGTCGGCTGGCTCATCGAATTCGTCATCTGTGCTGTTTTCGCGATGTTTTTGGGTCCGGACGTGGATGCATTGTCTTGTAGTTGTCGTAATTAACCATGAACTTACTTTGGTGTCATCCTTAAGTTCACCGAGGTGCTCAATCAGGCGCAGACAAACCGCCTGGAAAACGTCGGAACAGTCCGCAGCCGAAAAACTGAACCGTACAGGAATGGAGTAAATAAGCCGGCGATAACGCAGGATCAACGTTTCCCAGGCTTGAGGATCGCCCTTCAAACAAAGCGATATTAGCTCTGGGTCACCAAAACTCTTGTATTTGGTCGCGCTCACTTAGCGAAGGTTCCTGGATTTCCAAAACGAGTGAATTCCGAAACCCAAGGTAGTTGCGGATAGCGCCGCCGAAGCCAAAAGTTGCCAGAATGGCCTTTCGCCCTCTGCTGTCTGAGTTCGATAGGATTGAAAGACATGAAACGCCAGCACCAGTCCGATTATCACAAGGAAAGTGCCTGTCACTTCGAGCCAGAGCTGATGAAGAGACCGGACGACGCCCCCGAACAACTTTTGGAATTTACCAGCCATGAGCGATAAGAAAACATCTTACTAGAACTATCTAATTTGCGAATTGACCAAATTCCAGCGATGTGCGTACGATGACAAGACGCCTTGACTGCAAAAAAAGGGGGCCAATTGCAGCTCGATGACAATCTGAAACACCTGATCAAGGAACTCGGCGCGGCCATTAACGACGCGCTTTCGGAGTCCCAGGGAATAAATGACGCGATTCAAAACGTGAAGGACGCCGGATACGATGTCTTTCTCGTATTGGAGGCGACTATCGGATTCAACAAGAAGCCGGCCCAGGATTCTACTGAAGACGCTGCAAGTGTTACCGAGACGGATAGCGCGCAACTGAAAGTCACCGGCCAGGATTTGAAATTCCTGCGGTCCCTCAAAATCAGTATCGAAGATCTGGACGTTCCTTAGTCCTCAGTTTCTCGACGTTATCAATTACCTCCCTTACTGTTATTCGTTCAATCGGATTTGCCAGTAAATATCTGTCATTGGGACCTGTCGGTCTGAAATGCTGTGGTAGTCCAATGCTGAACAGTCCCAATGTTGGGATTCCCAGAATCGGACCAAGATGCATCGGCCCGGTGTCGTTGCTGATCCATATATCTGCTGCGTGCACGACAGCCGCTAATTGCGAAATCGTCAGATTTGAAAACGCCCGGAGATGATCCATAGAACTGGATGCTTCCTGAATCCGGGTCAGAAGCTGCGAACCATCGGTTCCGGCTATTAGCACAACCTCCAGTCCGCAGTGGATTGTCAGATAGTCGGCCACAGACGCAAAGTACTCCGGCGGCCAGATACGCTTCGTCGTTGGAGCATCCACGTATAACGCTGCATAGGGGCGAGAACCCAGCGTGGCCCTGACCCATTGCCGAGACGATTCCGGAACCACCAACGCTGGAACTGCTGGTGATTTTCGGAACCCGAAACGCTCCGCGACTTGCATAAATACTTCCGAGGCATGAATGCTTTTGTCCTCAAGGACTGGCGGCATATTGAAGCAGAAATTCAGAAACGATTGATCAAACCTCTTCAGGCCCAGACGTTTTGGCGATCCCGATAGCCACGTAAGAAGATTCGTTTCCCGAAATCCGTGAAAATCAATAGCAACGTCAAATCGTCGATGTCGGACTTCTCTTATCAAGTCGAACATGCTCTTAAGTGGGGCCAAATTAGAGGAGTTGTCCCGCATCGCTATTCGGTCTACTGCAATGATGTCGTCAATTGCCGGACACATTTCCGCAAGAGACGACAATCGATGGTCCGTCAAAAACGTAAGGTGGCTCTCGGGAGCATTGAGTTTAAGGGCCGTCAGAGCTGGCAGCAGCAGTACGACATCGCCGAATCGTGCCAGGCGAATCGCGAGAATTTTCACGGAGCTATAAGGTTTCCGGCAAGTACAGTCTGTTTGGCCATGTCGGTAAGTAGATCCAGATACTGTCGGCTGCGCGGCCGTGAGTTCGAATTCACGGTCGCAACGTATGTGAGAAAAGTCAAAACGTCGATGACGTCAGAAAGCTTCAACGATTGTTCCAGGCTCTGAGGCTGAGGTTGCATGAAACCATCAAACAAACGCTTCAATCGATGAAAGAGAGAAACTTGCACCCCGCTCGCTGGCAATGATTCGTAGTAAATTCCCGATGATAATGTCTTCATTGTTCTCGTGAGGTCTTTAAGGACCTCAATGGCGTCCGTATCCAGAAGCCAGGGAGTTTCCGCTCTCTCCTCGCAAATTGCCAGGCAAACCGCGTTCAAAACAGGGGTGTGGCGATAGGTGAAGGTTTTATCAAACTTCTGGACAGCAGATTCCAATTGAGGATCCGGAGTTCTTCTGTCGCTCTCGTAGACACGACCAGCCATAAGGTGATGACACGAGCCCGGGCAGTCAATGTCGACTTCCCGCCTGGACCCGCAACATTTGGAGCAAATGCGGGTTTCCTTGGCGGGACAGAACCGTTTGGCGGGACGCTCCGAACACAGGGGACAGCGCGCCATAGGCCGCGAAGTATAACACACGGTTTGACATTGCTTTGGAGGCTCATGAATAATATCGGTCGGTTTTCGAGGGATTGGAGGTGTGCTTAGTTGGCCGAAGTCCGCATACAGGACGGTGAATCGATCGAGAATGCGCTTAGACGTTTTAAGCGAAAGGTTCAACAGGAAGACATCATCAAAGAAGTGAAAAAACATTCCTTCTATTTGAAACCTGGTGAGAAGAAACGAATCAAGCAGGCGCTGGCCCGGAAGCATAGTTGTAAAAAAGTCCGAAAAATCATACCAGAAGAATAGGTCGCGAAAGGGAGTCCGCATCACCGGATTCCCATTTCGCGGTTGCGGGTATTTCTTCCTCCAACACCGAGTATCCCTCTTCGACTTCGACGGCCGGTATTGAACTTCCATCTGCTAAGTGGTTGATTTAACGTCCATGCTCTCCCGTTGCAGGACTTTGGCAGCTTCCTTGCAATACCAACAATGAAACTTTGATCCATGTTCTGGAGGTGGCTGCCGTGAAGAGACCGCAGCGATACGCTGGAATTCTGATGGCTGTGATCATTTCTATGCCTGCTGCGAATCACCGGCTGATCGGAGCGCAGAAGGAGAAAGTTGTTACGGAAAAAATCATGGATGGCCAGCTCCTCAATGTGGACAGGAATGCCAGGCTCATTTCCGTCATAGGTCCGGATCAGAAGGAAGCGATGTTCAACTACAACGATGACATTCGGGTGATCGGTACGGCCAGGACGATGCAGGGTCTTGTCGAAAAGCCTGGAGCCCAAGTCCGTATTCGTTATCGAGAGGATCGGGGTGTCCGGTTGGCCATCACCATCGAGCTGGTCGAGACGCGCTAATATCCAAAGCTCTTTTAGAAACTAAACTATCCGGGTTTGTCTCTCCGGTGCACGCGGCGCGGCAAACTCCGCCTTTGTGGAGCAGATGTGGGGAAAAAAACCTGACAAAAGCGGATCACTCCATAACTATCGGGATTTCCATTGATCCTGATTTCGAACCGCTAACGAACCGTGAAGACCTTGGCCCCTTTCAGCTGAAGTAGAGATAGAGCACATGCCATTGCCGCACCTATGGAAAGAAACTTTTTCTGACGTTCGGCGCTGGGCCGATAACGTGCGGATGCACTCGCTGCTGTTGGATATTGACGGAGCCCTAACTCCATTCGGGCCAGATCCGGATTCTGTCTTTCTCGACGCGACAGTCCGCCGGGTGCTTCAGGAAATGCAAGACACCGGACGAATTGCAATTGGAATCATCAGCGGACGTTCCCTGGATGAGATCCGTGGCCGTGTCGGCATATGCGGACTGATCTATGCCGGCAACTATGGAATGGAAATCAGGGGGCCAGCAGTCCGTTACGTCGATCGCGCAGCACTTGCTGCTAGAGATGAGATTCAACTCTTGGCGTTGAGATTCAAATATGGCTTGCAGCGTTTTCAAAACCTTGAGATCAGAAACAAAGGGTTGTCGATCACCATTCACTGGAGTACCCCCCAGCTACCGGAATTTCGAAAGGAAATTCGGAGCGTGGTGATTGACGCCGTCGCTGGCGGAAGCAGACGCTTTACCGTCCGCGACGCGATAAACAGCATCGAAATCCTTCCCCCGACTGCGTGGAACAAAGGATTGGCAGCAAATTGGATCAATCGACATCTCAACGTCGATACTCGAAATTCCATGTATGTTGGCGATGATGGAAGCAAAGACGGCGTGTTTGCTTCCCTGCAGGAAGCGATTACCGTAAAGGTGGGACGTGCGGATAATACACGCGCTCACTATGTGCTGAAAGATTCCGCGGAAGTTCTCACCTTATTGAAACTACTGCTGATCTTATTGCGAGGGGTTTGACGGGGAACATCCTACTGAACCGACGCGATGCGAATAGGGAATCTACAGTCCGGAACCTAACTTTGAATCGAACTCTGGAGTGCCGTTATGGCCGATACATCGATGATATCTTCCACCGAACAACCCCGGGAAAGATCATTTGCTGGTTTTCTCAATCCTTGCAGTATGGGTCCCACGGCGCGCGCGCCCGCCAATCGTTCCACCAGTTTGTATCCGATATTTCCGGACTGGAGATCCGGAAATATCAGCGTATTCGCACGGCCCTGCAAGACGCTACCGGGAGCTTTCGATCGCGCGATATCCGGTACCAGTGCGGCGTCCACCTGCAGTTCGCCGTCAACCGAAAGCTGAGGAGACCGCGCTTTCACCGTAGCAACAGCTTCTCGTATTCGATCAACTGACGGATGACTCGCGCTTCCTTTGGTCGAAAACGAAAGAAACGCCACTCGGGGCTCCGCACTGAGAAAGACTCGCGCATTCCGCGCGGCGTCCAGCGCTATTTCCGCCAGCTGCGTTACTGTCGGCGTGGGTATGACCGCACAATCTGCGAATACGAGAGTCTCGGTAGAAAGAACAATTAGGAAGAAACTCGAAACAGTCGTAGCTCCTTCGCGTAGTCCAATACACTGAATAGCTGAACGGACTGTATCCGCAGTAGTCGTCGCCACACCGCCAACGAATCCGTCTGCGTCTTCCGCACGAACCATCGCTCCTGCAAAATAGATAGGATTTTGAAGTCTCGCTCGAGCTTCCACTTCCGTTACGCCCTTCGCCCGCCATTCTGGCAAAAGCATAGCGGCGTACCGATCGACAGCGTGGGAATCATTGCTGACAATTTCAATTCCAGACAGAGTTACGCTCTCGGCCTTTGCGACTTCAGCTACGGCGTCCGGCAAGCCAACCAGAACTGGGACCGCCATTCTCGAATCCGCTATCCTGCGCGCCGCGAGCAGGACCCGAGGATCGAGCGCTTCGGGATATACGATTCGCTTTGGGGCGCGTGCCGCCTGTTCCCGAAGGTGTTCCAAAATTTCCAGTTTCATTGATGGCTATTTTACGGAAGTCATACCGGAAGGTCGCTCACGTTTCTTCTTGATCTCAATTCCGTGGCGTTTGATCTTCTGATTCAGGGTGGACAAGGGGATCTTGAAACTGTCCGAAGCGTCGGTCTGACTCCAATTGCACCGTTCGAGCATTTCGATGATTACGCGGCGTTCGATGACATCCATGATGTCAAACAGGGAGCTTTCCTTAGTAAACGCAAATGACGAAAGTCCCGCAAATTTCGATGGAGGCGCGAGTACCGAATCCGGCAGCAAATTCTGGTCAATTACACCCGTTTGCGACAGTACAACTGCACGCTCGATTGCGTTTTCCAGTTCGCGGACGTTACCCGGCCAGTGGTAATCCATTAATGACTTGAGAGCTTCGGGGCTGATTCCCGATATTGCTTTGTTGTTTTCCTCCCGATACTTCTTCGCAAAAAATTCCGCAAGCAACGGAATGTCTTCCTTTCGCTCACGAAGTGGCGGCAGATGGATGTTGATCACATTCAGCCGGTAGTAGAGATCTTCCCGGAATCGTCCTTCCTGAACCGCCAGGCTCAAATCCACATTGGTCGCGGCGATGACGCGTACGTCCACCTTGATGATATCGATTCCGCCAACGCGCATGAATTCTCGCTCCTGGAGCACGCGCAACAGTTTGGCCTGCGTCTCCAGGCTCACCGTCCCTATTTCATCAAAGAAAATCGTTCCCTGATCGGCGACCTCAAAAAGTCCTTTTTTTGCCGCGATCGCGCTCGTGAATGCTCCCCGAACGTGTCCGAACAGTGTGCTTTCCAGCAGATCCACCGGCATACTTCCGCTGTTGACTGGAACGAAGGAACGGTCGCACCTGGCGCTCTTAAGATGGATGGCTTTTGCGATCAACTCCTTTCCCGTTCCGCTTTCGCCCTGGATCAGAACCGTGCTTCGGCTTGGCGCAACCTGCGAAACCATGTCCAGAACCTTGATGATGGGCTCGCTTTTCCCGACGATATTGCTGAACTCGAACCGCTCCTTCAGGGCGCGTCGAAGGTGGGAATTTTCGCTCATGAGTTGCCGCTGTTTCACGGCGTTATTCACGATGACCATGAGTTTTTCGTTATCCCATGGCTTTGTGACGTAATCGAAACAGCCTTCCTTGATTGCGGCCACTGCCGATTCGATGCCAGCCATCGCGGTGATGATGACAACGGGTAGGGAAGGATCCATTCGCTTGATGTCTTTATGCACGTCCATCCCTGATTTTCCCGGCAGCATCAAATCAAGTAGGACCAGATCAAAGAGATCTTCTTCAAGCCTGACGAGACCCTCCTCGCCATCTTTTGCAGTCACCGTGGATATGCCCTCCGAGTTGAGAAGCAATTCGATGCTTTCTCGAATCTCTTCCTCGTCATCGATGATCAGGGCCTTACCCTTGCTCTTAGACATTCACGGCCTTTCTGACCAGTGGAAACTCCAGCTTGAAGGAGGTGCCGCTGCCCAACTTGCTTTCAACTGAAATGGTTCCACTGTGCTCCTTTACGATGCCATAACTGACTGAAAGACCCAGCCCGGTGCCTTTTCCTGCAACTTTCGTTGTAAAGAACGGATCATAGATTTTCTTGACGTTGTCCTGGCTGATTCCAGTTCCGGTGTCCGACACGATAATTTCCAGTTTGGAATCGACGGTAACCGCACGCACCCGCAGTTGCCCCCCATCGGCCATTGCGTCCTTTGCATTCAAAAAGAGATTCAAAAATACCTGCTGCAGTTTTCCCGGATTCCCCAGCATAACCGGATTGTCGGTTGGGTGTTGATAGTCGACATGAATTCCCGCGGTTCTGAGCTGGTGTTCCATCAGGGACAAGGTGTCGCTGATAACCTGGTCGATCGCTACATCGGAAAACTCCGTTGCGTTCGTTCGAGAAAAACTCAGCAGACTATTTACAATTTCCGAAGCGCGGAATGTCTGCTTTGTGATCTTCTCCAGCAGCTTGTGAGCAGAGTCTTCGGGGCTTATTTGCTTTCGAAGCATTTGAGAATAGCTGGAAATTACCGCTAGAGGTGTGTTCACTTCGTGGGCCACTCCGGCTGCAAGCAGGCCAATGGAAGTCAGCTTCTCGTTTTGAATCAGCTGGTCTTCCAACCGGACGCGTTCCGTAATATTGTCGACGATGATTAGTCTTCCCCGAGTCGCACCGGATTTATCCACGAGCGATGTCATCGAGAAATTCACGGTCAATCCATTCCAGTGTTGCTTATACAGGAATCGATACTCCGACAGCCTCTGAAGAAAGTGATATGGAATTACGCTTTCCGTCCGCTTTCCAAGTGTTTCATTCCGGCTGTGTCCGGTGAGATTTTCCAGAGCGTAATTCCAGCCAACGATGCGTCCATCCACGTTTTCCACGACGACACCTACATTGATGGATTCGATAATATTTTCGCTGAAGTCCTTAAGGTCGTGATATTCCGCAGCCTTCTGTCCAAGCGACTTGTAAAGAAGAGCATTTTCCAGAGCGATACCAATGTAATCCCCCATCGACTCAAGAAGCTCGAGATCCTCGCTGGTAAGAAAATCTCCCTTTTGAGTTTGCCCAAGCCCGATGTAAGCAATGACCCTGTCCTTCACTCGGCAGGGGATGAAGTAGTTCAACCCGAAAATAGCGTCGTTGAAAAACAAATAGGGGCGGTCTGTCCTTCCTTTGAGAAAAGCGAGATCCGCATCCGGGGGTATCGTGAAACCGGAAATGAATGCAGCGGTGAAGGAATCGGCTTTCTGCGGATCTTCCAGGAAGAGGGCAGTTCGATCTACTGAAAGCGCGCGGCTCAGCCTGTCTACGATAAGTTCCAGCATGTTTTCCGATCGGACTTCTGAACCCAATGTCCGGCCAAAATCAATTAGTGTGTGGCGCAGACCATAACGATCCCTGTAAAAGAACTTGTCGAGCCAGATCTGGAACTGATCTTTGATTGGGGCGAAGAGGAGCGCGGCCATTATCGTTGCAGCAACACGGACCACGGTTCCTGCCGGCTCAATGCCAGATCCCAGAAGCTCTCCAACAATCACAACGAGCGTGGCATACAATCCAATAACGGAAGCCGTCGCAAGCGTATACGTAACTCCGCGCTTGAAGAAAACATCGACATCCACCAACCGATAGGTTTGAATCACATAACCAAATGAAGTGGGTATAAAGATCAACGGGAAAATGGATGCGTCGACCCAAAGTTCCGGAACAATTCCAACGATGCGAGGAATCGTCTGGAGCAGAAAGTAGGGAAGTACGGCAATGGCCGTACCTCGAGTTACCCATTTCATCTGCTGCCGAAGCTCAGGCTGCCGGACTCTTCGATACGTTCTAAACAGCACGCCGGCGCTCAAAACGAAATAAGCGCCAAAATGAACATCATTCACAGTTTCCAGAAAGTTTCTCAGTATCAGAGGAGACGGGATGAATTCGAGAATCCCGTAAACGAACAGAAACCACGTTAGAAGTATCAGGACTCCCGGGGCATAGAGCAGTGGGACCAGGATCTTGTTTTGACGCAGCCAGGTTTTCCGCCGCGGAAATTCAAGACAGAAATGTAGAAATAATGGCGGCAACAGTGCCGATGCTGCCTGATCCAGCCAGAATATAGTCCAATCGAAGACGTTGAGTGCGCCAGTGAAACTGTAGACAAACAGAACGAAAGAAGTCAGACAGACAAAATAAAAGTGAATGGCGAGGGGCGCTCGAAATCTGCGGATCAGAACAAAAACTCCAGCCAATAGGTAGAAAAGTCCGATGATTTCGAGGAAAAGACGCTGCCGCTTTAATCGAGGCGGAGTTCCGGTAATATTCAGCGTCTTCTGAATGACAGTATTGGCTCGACTAAGCGTGTAAATGGCCTGCGACTGGCCAAACCGATAGAGTATCCGGGTTACATCGCTATCGCTTTTAACCCCGACGCCATTGATTTCCAGCAGGATATCGCCTGCCTGAATTCCGGCGAGCTCCGCGGGACCGTCGCGCACCACCACCTGAGCTTGCACAGCTCCCTGGCTGGTCTGGATCCATGAACAGCCATCGTCCGGGGCATTCCATTTCCGTTTCTGCGCTACATTGAACCCACCTAGGACCAGCAGTCCAATGCTGAACAGCGTTACGAAAACAAGTCTGAAGGAAATGAATTTCCGGTTATCAGAAACGGATATTGATGCCGCCTTTTACAAAACGGGGCGAGTTTGAAATATGGATACCGTGATTAGGATTTGACGGCTCGAGCAAATTGCGCGCGTCCAGAATTGCCTGAACCTTGCCGGGAAACGTTCCCCAGGTTGGCAACGTTTGTGCCACAGTGATACTCAGTGTCGGGTCCAGATATTCCGCATTGGTCTGGTAAGGGTCGATCGTCACCGCGGCCAGCGGAGATACCCAATGATAGACGGCCGTTAGTTCCGTGTTCGTAATATCGACGTCCGTCTTGACCCTGGCAGTGACCACATGAAACTGCCGCTGAGTCATCTGGTTCATGAGCTCATCGAGGTGATAAGCGGGTTTGGACAAGCCAAAGCCAGATGCAACGGTGTATCCCAATCCTGCGTTGAATCCCTTAAACTCGCGATCCACAAAAAAACGGGCCCCCTGAGATCGCAGGTTGCTTCCATTCAGAATCAGAAAGGTTCTTGTTCCATCCTGCAAACTTACGAACAATGTCTGGCTGGCCGCGCGATCCTTGAATACGCCGCCCGATAATTTTGTTGAACCATCAACGAGGCGTGTGACGTTGACCTCCGCATGCCGATAATCCTGGTGTACCGACGGAAGATAAGTTTTCTGCTCAAAGTAATCCTTGCCTCGGATTGGATCATCTGCCTGTGCTGGTCCTTCCGCTGAGGCGACCACTCCAATAGTCGTCATCGCGTTAGGTACAAAAGAAACGCCCAACATGGGTCGAATATACTGATCGCTTTTCATTCCGTCGGTTCTTCCGGTTTCGGCACCGTAATTGAAAACGAAATGATTCAGCAGTTCGATTTTCTCGTCGTACTTTAACTGGATTTCCTTAAGGTCTTCTTCCGGAAAACTTCCGTTAAGCACGGTTCCCTGCCTCACGTTCACGCTCACGCGGGACTGTCGGTTTTCTACTGGAGCGAATTCGTAGGTTGCTGCCAAACCGCTCGGCTGGTCGGGGGATTCGTTGTATTGGCCGTCCACAATCACCTTTGCACGACTCTGCAATGGCAGGGTCAGCGAAAAGCGCGAGCCCAGTCCGTCGCTCACTCCCCGGTTTGATTCAAAGGAATTCGAATAGATCTGCAAATATCCAGAGTAGTCTGCACTGGAAAGATCGTCTTCCGCCGCTGCGCCTAGCAGCCGCAGTACAGGCTGGGTAGCACGCGAGCTACGCAGGATCCAGACCATATCCTGATCATTCTTAGCATCGCGTGTGTTCACCCGCCGAAAGACATCCATCGCAGTCTGAAGATTCAGGCTGAGTATCGCCGTAGTGCCGCCGGATAATTGGATTGCTGCCGATTGGGTTGGCAGATATGGGGACATCGTCACTTTGACGGAGTACTGCCCTACAAGAAGGTTGGGAATGGAGAACGCGCCAAGGCTGTCGGTGAAAGCCATGCGCTCGCCTGGCGATGACTTGGCGGCTACGACAATGACCAGAGCGCCAACGACCGGCGCCCCGCTGTGATCACGAACTTTGCCTTGAATCGTTCCAAGATTCTCGGCGGCCATGCCCGTAACCGGAAGCATCAAAGATACGATTATCCCGAGAGCTACAGCGATTTTCATGGCTCTTCCTCTGGCTGTGTTGCCTTAGCGGCTTATTTAGCCGGAGCTGCGGCAACTGTGAATTTGCCGGGTGTCACAAACGATTCCTTGGTTAGATTGTCTGTGACCTTGATTTGTATTTCATACTGGCCAGGCGCAAAATCAGCCAGTGGCACGCTGTTCGAGTATTTCATTTGCAGACCAGAGCCGGTCAGCTCCGTGGAATCGCTCACCAACTTCTTGATTTCCTGCTTGTTTTGAGAAATGACCATCTCAAACGAAGCGGACGGTTTATGTGTCGTCTCATCCACCGTCAATCCATAAATTTCCTGCCAGACGTTCAGGTTTTCATTGCGTTTAAATACACCAGTTACATTGGGTTTCACTCTTTTTTCACCCAGAGCAAACATATCTGTGCCCAGCATCCGAGGAGGCAGGTCCGTCACGCTGTATGCCAGAATCATGGAACTCGCTTGCAGCGATTGATCTGGAATGCGAGGTACGTTCAGTGCGTAATCCTGCACGCCGATGCTTTGAGAGTTCATATCTTCCACGGTGATATGGACCTTATATTTTCCGGGCGTAAGGTAGCGGGAATCCTGGTACAGGGTTGGCTGGTCCAAATTTGCAGCGAAGGTATTGGAGGGGAATTCCAGCGCCACGTCCTGTGAGAATCCGGGGAGTCTGCGATTGTCGATTCGATAGATAACTCCCTGAATATGGGCTTTCGCTTTTTTCCCTCCGCCCTCATCCTGGAACGCCAGGTCACGATTCATGAACTGAATCGTGATCAACGTGCGAACCTGGTCACTTGTGACGCGCACGTAATTCGCCTGGACCTTGAAGGGAAGAACATTGTTGGAGAGCCGAGTTGCCGCGGGAACAAACACGTCGTTGTATTTGACTTCCTTCGGTTTGTACGCCTCATTGTATTTTGCGAGCATGTCGAACATGTTGTTCGTGCCGTAATTTGCCGGAAGGGCGGCGGACGATCCGGCTTGAAGAGTGTTCGACTTGTTGAACCGATCGGACTTGTCGAGACCCAGAGCGACTTCCTGGTCGGTCAGACCGACTCCCGGAACGTGCCGCAGCGCGTCTTTTTCACCGGGATCATATTCGAGTGAGTACTCGCCACTCATGCTTTTGTCGACGAACTCGTAAATGACGTTTTCGGTTTGGGACCGGTTATCCAAATGTCGATAACGCCATGTTTCGAAGGGGAATGTTGTGGTGACACCTCCGCCTTCTTCTGGGGGCCGATAATACGTTCCTCCTGAGGGGTGGCTTACGATTTCGTCCGGCGGTCCATTGAGGATGTACATCTTGCCGCGATCAGTCCGCATGCCAGCAATGCCCGACGTGAAGTGGTCGTTGGCGTAATCCACGCGTTCATAGTACTGATCGCGAAACTCATTTTCCGGGGTATCCGGAGTGGGATCACGGACAAGCCAGAAATTCTCGCTAAAATTCTCCCGCTCCTCATCTTTTGTCAGTTTCTTGAAGGCTTTTCGCTCTTCGTCTGTGATGATAATAGAGACATCGTCAGCCCATCCCTTCAGTACGTTGCCGGAAGCTTCCACCTTCTTTGATTTTTCCTTCTCTTTGGCTTTCGTATCGGTTGTGACGGGAGCGACTTTGTTCTTTTGTGCTCTGATGGGAAGAACTGATGAAAGCAGAAACAGGGAGACGATCAGAGTAGTTACTCTACGACTCATAGACGCACCTCAGTGAAGGGTAAATCGTGTTCTTTAAACGCAAAAGTATCATAGCATCAGGGGATTGAGTGTCAAGACGCTTGGACCGTCATCCCCTTTGTCCTACAATTCAACCGAATGCTTGATATTGCATATATACGTGAAAATCTTGAACTGGCGCGTGTGCGTTTGTCGCACCGGGGGTATACGCTCGACGTTGAGACGTTTAGCCGTCTCGATGGTGAGCGAAAATCTTTGATTCAGGAAGTGGAGTTACTCCGGCAACAATTGAAGGCCGGATCTGCAGAAATTGGCAAACTCAAACGCGAGAAGACAGACACTTCTGCCCTGCAAAATAAGATGACGGAGGTATCCGAACAGATCAAGACGATCGAAGCTCCCTTGAAGGCAGTCGAGGACAGACTTTCGGAAATGGCTGCTGTCATGCCCAACCTCCCGGATCCTTCCGTTCCTCTCGGTTTTACGGAAGCGGAAAACGTGGAGGTGCGCCGCGTCGGAGAAATTCCAAACTTTGATTTCGTGCCCAAAGCACATTGGGATATCGGCCCAGCTCTCGGGATTCTGGATTCTGAGCGCGGGTCAAAGGTCACAGGATCGCGCTTTTACTATCTGGCAGGCCGGGGTGCTCGGCTGGAGCGTGCGCTGATTCAGTTCATGCTGGATATTCAAACGAAAGAGAACGGATACCTCGAAATCAATCCACCCTTAATGGTGAATCGTCAGTCGCTATATGGCACATCGCAGCTGCCGAAGTTCGAGGAGGACCTCTTCTGGGTGACGAACACCGACTACGGCCTGATACCCACTGCTGAAGTTCCTCTCACAAATATTTATCGCGATGAAATCATCGATGGTGATCGGCTTCCACTGAAGTTCGTTGCATACACTCCCTGTTTTCGAAGTGAAGCCGGATCCTACGGTAAGGATGTTCGTGGCATATTTCGCGTGCATCAATTCAACAAGGTTGAAATCGTTAAGTTTTCCAAAATGGAGGATTCCAACGGCGACCTTGAAAGTCTGACCGGCGACGCCGAAAAAATCCTTCGACGGCTCGAACTCCCCTATCGTGTTGTTATTCACTGTGCCGGAGACATGGGCTTTGGCGCCACAAAGGGCTACGATTTGGAAGTATGGCTGCCTGGGCAGAACACGTATCGTGAAATCTCTTCGTGCAGCAATTTCGGAGATTTTCAAGCACGTCGCGCCAATATCCGCTACCGACCGAATGGCGGCGGCAAACCTCGGTTTGCACATACCCTCAATGGCTCTGGCTTGGCGGTCGGTCGGACCTGGATCGCGATACTTGAGAACTTTCAGCAATCCGACGGAACAGTTCGAATTCCAAAAGCCCTGCAGCCTTACTTTGACGATCAGGATACGATTCGACCTGAAACGACTCTGTGAGGTGATGCGCCCATGAACCAACAATGCAGGGAATGTGGTGCACTCTTGCCCGAAGGTGCAAGGACTTGCATGCAGTGCGGAACATCGGTTAATGCGTCCATAAAATCCTCAGGCGGCACACAGCCAAATCTGGAATTTATTCAGCCTGCCATCGCGGGTGGGTTGCTGCTGGGACTACTTTCATCACTTCCGATCATAAACCTCGCCAACCTCATTTTCGGTGCGTGGATCCTTGCTGGCGGCGCATTGACGACCCATCTTGTATTAAAACAGCGTCCCTCCGGCATCAGCTATGGCGATGGTGCTTTCGGAGGGGTGCTCAGCGGATTCTTTGGTGCTGTCGTCTCAACACTCTTGCTGATTCCGAGCAAACTGTTTTTTACTGCAGACTGGGAAAGCGTACGTCAGCAAGCCGAATCGCAACTGGCGAAATCACCGGAAACGGCAGGCCCCATGCGGGATCTGCTTTTACGCGCCATGTCCGCGGAGGTGTCCTTCACCACTGAAATGTTCTGGTTTTTCTTTTACGGGTTTTCCTTCTCACTGTTCGCGATGATTGGCGGGATGTTGATGGTGTGGATTTCAAACCGGCAAAGGAAAAAAGGAGTCAAGGCCTAAAGCGGGCGGTCGTCGTGGCCAAACGGCCGCCCGCTGATATCAGCAGCTTTATTCGAAATCGCCTCCGTAGCCACCAGGGTCGCCATGGCCATGACCACCACCTGCCGCCATGGGTTTCGCCTTCTCGATTACATCCGATATGCAAGCCTCTGTTGTCAGCAGCAAACCTGAAATCGAAGCGGCATTCTGAATAGCAACACGGACGACCTTCGTCGGGTCGATGACACCAGCATCCACCAGATCCTGGATTACCTCTTCGTCGGCATTGAAGCCGATACTGACTTCCGACTGGTTTCGAACCTTATCCACAATAACCGCACCGTCGAGTCCGGCATTGACCGCAATCATTCGAACGGGTTCTTCAAGTGTACGACGAATGATTCCCGCCCCCGACCGAATATCTCCTTCGAGAGTCTTCATCAGTTTATCGACGGCTTTCTGTGTTCGGAGCAGTGCCGTGCCACCTCCGGGAACAATGCCTTCTTCGACCGCAGCCTTTGTCGCATGAAGCGCATCTTCAACGCGTGCCTTCAGCTCTTTCATCTCAATCTCGGTTGCTGCGCCAACGCGAATAACAGCAACACCACCGGCTATTTTGGCAAGTCGCTCCTGCAATTTTTCCCGATCATAATCCGAACTGGTTTCATCGATCTGAGTTCGGATTTGCTTAATTCGTGCCTCAACTGCGGATCGTTTGCCGGCGCCTTCGATGATGGTGGTGTTGTCCTTGTCGATCGTCACTTTTTTTGCGTTGCCAAGGTCTTCCAGTTTCACATTCTCGAGCTTGATTCCCAGATCTTCGGAAATGTAGCGTCCGCCCGTGAGCACGGCAATATCTTCCATGATCGCTTTGCGGCGGTCTCCAAATCCGGGCGACTTGACGGCCGCGACTTTCAGGGTACCGCGGAGCTTATTGACGACGAGGGTGGCAAGCGCTTCACCTTCGATGTCCTCCGCAATGATCAGCAGCTGCCGTCCATCGCGGGCCACTTGTTCCAGCATGGGAATAAGATCTCGCATGACCGAGAGCTTCTTTTCGAAAAGAAGAATGACGGGATTCTCGAGTACGACATCCATCCGTTCCGGATTGGTGACAAAGTACGGGGAAAGATAACCGCGATCGAACTGCATACCTTCAACAAATTGCAGATCTGTCATCATGGATTTGGCTTCTTCAACCGTGACCACTCCGTCCTTGCCGACTTTTTCCATAGCCTCGGCGATCAGCGATCCGATTCTTTTGTCGCTGTTGGCCGAAATGCTGGCGATCTGCTCCTGCTCTTTCTTGGTCTTGATCGGCTTGGACATTTTTTGAAGTTCCGCAACAACCAGGGTGACCGCCGCGTCGATACCCTGCTTCAATTCCATCGGATTGGCACCAGCCTCGACATTCTTGACGCCTTCGCGAAAAATCGCCTGGGCCAGAACAGTCGCCGTTGTTGTTCCGTCGCCTGCAAGATCGCTTGTCTTGCTTGCAACTTCCTTCACCATCTGTGCTCCCATATTTTCCCAGCGGTCGGCGAGTTCGACTTCCTTGGCGACCGTGACACCGTCTTTAGTAACGAGGGGCGATCCAAATTTCCGCTGCAACACCACGTTGCGGCCCTTCGGTCCGAGCGTCACCTTAACGGTATTCGCTAGAGCATTGACTCCCCGCAACATGGCGGAGCGAGCGTGTTCGCGGTATACAAGATCCTTGGCAGCCATAGTTCGAAATCCTCCTGAGGTATTCTGAAGTTATAAGAGCAGTAGCACTCTCTTTCGTCGAGTGCCAAATGATAGCGGATTAGGACCGGATTGGAAAGGCCCGCCTGCCGGTGTATCGTGGATTTGCCCTTTGGGTTTCATGCCGGAGCTATCGATAATCGAGCACATTCGGGAGCTCTTCCGACTCCTTATCCCTCCACAAGTGAAAGGAATCAAAGGGGACATTCTCGCGTTGGAGGCCAGTTCGACGGCGAATTCGAAACGGTCCGAATCAAGATCGAAGGCGTTGACTCCAAAGTTGAGAGTTATCGCCGATTTTGTACGCCTTGAAGAGAAGGTTTGACCTTCGCATGGGAAGCATGAACGAGAAGCTGGGACTTCACAGCCGAGAGCTTCTTGCTGAAATCAATGCCGCGCTGAAGTAACGGACTGGAATCCGACTGGCTCAGGCAGAAGGATCGCTACAGTGGACGTGTGGGATTGATGATCGTCCGCCACATATAGGAAGACGGACTATCGTCCCAGCCCAGTCCTTCTGCTGGCTGTTTGAAGTTCCGGCCGATGATATCGATGAACGGTTCGATATTCAGAGTGACGCTCGTATCGAAGCTGTATTCATCGTTGAGCGTTATCAGTCTCGCCTTCATGTACCAGGGATGCCTCGTTGCGTAGTCCGCGTCCCTGCGTATGTATGCTTCGGGCGAAAAGTCTTTGCCAAATAAATCGTAGTACATCGTGGGGTACTCGTAGCCCACGGCAGGATCTGGTAAGAATCGGAGCGCCTGGTGATAGCGGATTGCCCAGGAAACTTCTTCACGGACGTAGGGCTCATACATGGCCGCCGCCACGTATCCATGATCGGCCATCTGAATTGCCATTCCCGTATCGTGAAGCAGACAGGCAAAGACCGTCTCTTCGGAAACGCCATTCTTCATCGCACGGGCCGCACTCTGGAACACATGCTGGGCTTGTTCCTGAAACCGCAGATTAAAAAAATCAATGAGAGTCGGTTTTGCCGGCATTGGCAGCAGGTTGTTCGTGTTCATTTTGCACCGCCCTTTGCTCGAGGCACTTTCATCTATTTGGTGAAATGAGCGGAACGTCAACGCCTTGTGTTCTTCCTTCTTCTATATGGACGGATTGCCCGCGGCTTTCGTTGCGAACAAAATCCGGGTCAAGCCAGGCGTCCTTGTCCAGGCCTTCCCAGGCAAAGACCTTGTAGTCGCCTGGAGGAAGGCCTTTGATCTGAAATTTTCCAGACCTGTCCGTTGATGAAACTCGAAACATGTCTGTGCGTGTGATTCGTGCGGCTGATGATTCGGCAAACAACACGACAGCTGCACTGGGAATGGCCTGTTGCTGGTCATTCAAGACCTGGCCTTCAAGGATGCCCGGATTAGTACCGATCACCACATCCAACAACTGGTCGGGCTTCGGTTCATAGTGGAGTCCGCCATTTAATACGTCGGCATCATCCAGACGAATCGACTTCACATAGGCGCCCTGCCAGTTTGCCGGTGGATTGACTGGATCCGTGCCAGTAATTGGAGTCAGCAGCGGCGTAACGTAAATGCGATAGTTTCCCGGGGAGAGGTTGGGAATCGGCGCTGAACCGCGCGCCGAAGCATTCATGGCCGGGGCGTTAATCAGTGTCGGATCCCGATAGAGCATGATCTGCAGTGACGAGACATCCGGTAGATTTTTCGGTTGTTCTCCTTCGAGGCTGATCTTGACCGGAAGACTCACTCCCGTTACGAGCGGCATCGTAAGACCGTCGATATCCCCGTTGCGTATCTCGACCGGCATGCGTGTCGTCGTTCCATCAATGAACGTATAGAGCGTGTACCCTCCTGTTACGACTTTCGGGAAATCAAATTCGCCGGTGGTTGCATTTGCAGATGCATTGTAGACACTGCCAAACCAATTGTTAGGAGTCAGCCGGACCTGGATATTTCCTGCGGCACCTCCCGCACCGCCGCGACCCCCAAATCCTCCTCCCGCCGGAGGAAGAGACGGGGCTCCGGCGCCGCCTTGTGGGGCCGCGGCCGGAGAGGGCAAATTCGTAAGTCTGCCTCGCACATGGAACGTGCGCACCGGCGCCACAGTAATGTCCACGTTGCGGAATTCCATGCCAGGTTGCAGGTCGATTGGTGCTCCCTCCTCGCCGTCAATCGATCGGGGAAAGTAAATTGGGATATAGATTTCGTCATCCGCCGCCCCGGTGCCGAGAGGTTTTGTCGTTTCAGGCCTTGAGACGCTGCGCGATGTACTGAGTCCGGCATTTGACGTGTCCCCAACCGGTGCGCTCGGATTGTTGACCACCTGGCTATTCACCTGCCACGGCTGGACGATGGCGCTCACGTAGTACCGGCCGGGAGCCATCCAGAACAAACGATATTCACCGAGTTCGTTGGTGATGGCTTCCTGAAATACCCTCAGTGTCCGCCGATTTTCCTGAATGGATGTCTTCATCGCTCGGACACGTGCTCCAGTTACAGGATTTCCATTGAGATCAGAAATCCTGCCAGAGATCACGGCGGTGAGTGCTAATCCGATCTGGACATTGGTGACTGGCTGACCAGCCGTGAGAGTGATCAGCTGCCCGGGTCCACCGGTCCATCGCTGGCCGTATTCCGCAAGGGCATACCCTTCTCGGCGGGCATAGAGGTGATACTGGCCAGGCTGAACATTCGGAAAATAAAATTTACCGTCTTCTTCCGTTGTTGTTGAAAGCCACGTCGTACCACGGAGATCAATGTAAACCTTTGACAGAGGCTGATTGTTGGACTGCAGCATGGCAGTGCCTTCAAGCGATGCCGGTTGTGCAGGAACTGTCGGAGTCTGCAGCGGCTGTGATGACACGGCGGCCTGTGCAAGCATAGCCAATAGTGCGATACCTAGCCGAGGTTTCATGGCTACTTCACCGCCGGGATGACAATCAAATCTGCGTCCGCCTGAATACCTTCAGTTGCCTGAACTGTCGTTCCTCGCCCTTCGATCAATGTGAGGAACTCTGGATCCTGCCAGGCATCGCGTTCGACATTTTCCCATGCGAACGCCCTATAGCTACCTGGCGGGATTCCCTGCATATTGTATCGGCCGCCGTGATCGCTGGTTGTCGTTCTATATAGATCGAGCCGTGCGCGGGTGGATGTTGGAACCAGAGCAATAGTCGCGTTGACGACGGACTCCCGCTTCTCGTTGATCACTGTACCGCTGAGTTTCGCACCAGTACCGATGACCACTTCAAGCGGCTCCTGGGGTGCGACGTTAAGACGAAGACCGTCGGTGAGTACGTCGACGCCACCAAGCCGAATCGATTTGATGTAGGCGTTTTGAAGGAGTGGAGACAGCGAGGAAGTTCCCCATTGAAATGTATTCAGCAACGGTGGAACGTACACGCGATAGTCGCCCTGCGCCACATTTGCCAGACAAAACGTTCCATTCGTCTGTACTGCGCCTTGAGGTGCGCCCGGCAATCCGACAAGATCCGGATCATGAGTGAGTGTGATACGCATTCCGCGCGGACCGGATCCATCCGTTGTGGCGGGTGGATTTTCCATGGCCACTTTCCCCATGAGCGTATATCCAGGCGTCAGTGTGAGCGACACATTCTCGACATTTGAATTTCCGATATCGAGCGGAACTCTCGCAGCCACTGGAAGAATTGGAGACGGTCCCGCAGCTGCCGCGGCAGGCGGAGCACCTGCAGGCGGGGGCGGTGCGCAAGGATTTGAAGCGGCTGGCGGGTTTGCTCCGGGAGTAGGCGGGCTTCCTCGCGGTCCTGCCGGTGTTGCGGGCGCGACTGGAGTACCCGGCGGCGCCATTCCAGCCTGATTCGCATACAGGATGTAGGATCCGGGCAGCACCCCTTTGAGATCAAATCGTCCCTCTGCATCTGCTTGCACATTCGGCATGATGACAGTGGCCGTCCAAATACGTGGCATCAATCGAAGCTGTGCTCCCGCTGCCGGCATTCCCGTTGCTCCATTTACTGCGGTCCCGCGGATATGCCAGGATCGAACCCTGGCATTGCGGAGTGAAATATTCATTCCCGTAACGCTGGTGCCGGGACGAAGATCAATGGGTGTCGAACGCTGTGCTTCGGTGACATCTCCGTAATACATCGGCAGGTATGTTTCTTCGATTACCTCTCCGGATTGCGCAATTCGACGCATCACATTTGGAGAGAGTTGGTCTTCACGATGACCGCCCTCGCCGGGAGGCGGAATTGAGAACGCGACATTTTGCCGCAGGATGTCATCGGGTATGGCCGCGATAAAGTACCGCCCCGGAGGCAACCAATAAAAGCGATACTCGCCGAGATCGTTTGTTTGAACGACCTGGAGGATATACAGCCTTCGTTCGCCGTTTTCATAGTACAGCTCCATTGCCTGGACGCGCGCATGCCCAACCGGTTCGCCGTCTCGATCGGTAATGTGGCCTGAAATCGCGCTTGTAGGCGCCATGGTCAGTGTAACGCCCGGCATCTTCTCGCCGTCCGCCAGCGGAATAGTGACGCCGCGCCCCTTGTATCCCCGCTGCAGGTATTCGGCCGGCGTGAATTTGCCGCCCGCCGCGGTTGCCACAATGCACCAACCTCCCGCGTGGAGATTCGGAAAATTAAATTTGCCATCCGGGCCCGTCTTGACGTTGAAAACTTCCGGTGGGTTCGAAAAGTTATTGCAGTCGATACGTCTTAGCTCCACGGAAGCGCCAGGTATGGGGACATTTGATCCCATTTCGACAACTGTTCCGGAAATGGAGGCTGTCCCCTGCGATTGCTGTTGCAGTTGCGGAGCACCAGGCAGTCGTTCCCCCAGGGGCTGGGGTGCATTTTGCAGCGGGTTCTGGGCCAGGAGAACAATTCCCGTGAGCGCTACGATGCTCAAGACGGTCGAAATCGAAAATTTCAACATGGCTGCAGCATCTCCGTCCAACTCTGAACGATTTAGATGGGACGCATGATACCGACTTTCCGGATTTATTTGGACAGATTCCTCAGGACGTCGACTTGAGTTCCTTAACCAATGCTGTGGTCTTTTGCGCCCATGGCCGCTCCAGTCTCTTGAGGTACCGAGGCATGGTTCGTTGCTTGCTTAGGATCTTCTCCGCCCATTCCTTTGCCTCCGCATCACGCCCCTGCTTCTTGAGTAAAGACGCATAGTTGTACAAGGTTTCTGATTTTGTCGAAAATTGCGTCACTTCCAGAAACCATGCTTCGGCTAAGTCTGTTTGTCCAGCATTCGCATAGGCATGCGCCAGGAGGGCGGCCGCCCGGTAGGTGTCATATTTTCGTTCCGAACCCACGACATATTCGAG